>CEUU01090757.1_pt1 | contig 12016 bp, 4 predicted proteins | sample 531321 | NCBI WGS metagenome assembly CEUU01 (sample SAMEA2622658, study PRJEB7988) | marine metagenome | isolation source: saline water (ENVO:00002010), including
AAGAAAGTGCTACTAACGATTCGCTCTGGGGAAGCAGTTGTGCTTTTGCCGACTACGATAGAGATGGAGATCTTGACTTATATGTGGCGAACTATGTGCGCTACTCTCTTTCTGATGCGGACCAAGACAATACTCCCTACATGTCAGATTTAGATTCGTATGATGGGACGATAGAAAAGGGGTATCCTCATCCAGCCAATTTTCCCGGATCTCCCGACCGCCTTTTCAATAATGATGGCACAGGCACATTTAGTGAGGTATCTGAACAGACAAGAATTTACGACGAAGAAGGAAAAGGTTTGGGAGTTGTATTTGCAGATTACGACGTGGACGGATGGCCCGATGTCTACGTGGCAAATGATGCAGTACGTAACTTTCTATATCGCAATGCACAAAATGGCACTTTTGTAGAAGGAGCATCACTAGCAGGCGTTGCCTATGGACAAGATGGACAGATGGAAGCTGGCATGGGCGTAGACTGGGGAGATTATGATGGGGATGCCTTACTCGATATAACTGTTACTAACTTTCAAGCCGAACCCAACTCGCTTTATCACAACGAGGGCAATCAGTTTTTTTCAATAGAAACTTTTACATCGGGAACAGGCATGATTACCCTGCCCTACTTAGGGTTTGGCACACAGTTTATCGACTATGACCACGACGGCGACCTCGACTTGTTCACTGCTAACGGTCACGTCCTTGACAACATAGAACAAATAGATCGTTCAACGCAGTATCCACAACGCAATTTATTTTTTCGCAATGATGGTTCATCAAATGGCCCCGTGCGTTTTAAAGAAGTTGGACTACAACTCGGTTTGACGAGTGAACAAGTTAGTCGTGGTACAGCAAGTGGAGATTACGACGGCGATGGCGACGTAGATATACTTGTTTTTAATACGGGAGAAGAATTAAACTTATTTCGTAACGATAACAGCGAGAAAGATGTTAACTGGCTGTGGGTAAACTTACACGGCACTAAGAGCAACCGCCATGGAGTTGGTGCACGTCTCATCTTATCTGTAAATGGTACTGAGCAGGTTAGAGAGGTTCGCGGTAGCCGCTCTTATCTTTCGCAAAGCGATTATCGAGTCCATTTCGGTTTAGCAAATGCGCGATACGCCGAGTGGTTAGAAGTGCACTGGCTCTCAGGATTAAAAGAACGGTATGAGCAATTAGCGAGTAATCAGTTCTTGCATATAGAGGAAGGTTCCGGAAAACGGGTTCCCTAACGATTATGTGCCATCTGTTCCAGTAAAAATTTTCCATAATTTATCTGCCCAATCTCTTCCGTTACTTCACGGACATAGCGTTCGGCGTCACCCTGCCGTCCATCCTCAGGTAGTTTTTCACAAAGTATAGCTAACAAGTCAAAGAAGAACAGGCGTCTTACCTGCTTGTCGTCAATCGCGCTTTCAAGCAGTTCAACTCCCTCACCTTCGATTAGAAACGAAGAATAACCATAAAAGAAATTCACTAATCCGGGTGAGAGGTCCGAAGTATTTGCCAAGAAATCCAGACGCGATCTCATTGTTTCGACAATTGCTTTTTCTTCCTTCCCAAATATACCGGCTAATTGTCGAGTTCTGCCCCAACGAAGCGTAGCCCATATATCACCCCAGGGAGTAAAAGGTTCTTCTAATGCAGCTGCACGATAATAAGTCGAAGCACGAGCCAAATCGCCCTGAGCAAAAAGTTGGTCCGCTGCATTTAGTGGCAAGAGGTCTGGTCCCTTTCCCTTCCGCCACCGCTGGTATCCATTCCGTTCACCAATAGTTAACGTATTCCACAAAGAATCTGAACGCTCTGCCAGACGATCCGCCTGTAATTCGTTCCCTTCACCCATTGGCTCTTCGCTCAGTAGAATATACATATCGTGAGAAACTGCTAATTCATCAAGTGATGTCTCTCCCTGAATCTGCCGGTATTCAGCATCAGACACCTTCATACCATCACTGGTAACTGCCAACAAATCAACTACAGATTCGGCAAGCTCTCGAGCCAGTAAAATTTGGCCTTGAGCAGATGGATGTACGTGGTCATCCATCAAGTCCCAACCAATTCCCGCAGAAGAACCATACTTAGTAAATAATACTTCGCCATCTACCAAAGTAATTCCTTTAACTTGAGCTGTTTCTCGAATCACTTGGTTTATTGCACTACTTGCCCTCCAAGGAGCCGGATCCATATCTCGTGCTCGTAAGTAGGCGTTCCGCGCTGAAGTTTTATTCCCCAACATTTCTAAGCAACGCCCCATTTGAAAATGGCTCCATGCATTTTGCGGATCCAAACGCAACGCATTTTCAAAGTGTGATAGAGCTATATTGAAACGTTTTTCTTTATATGCCGTATTCCCATCAGCGATCATTTCTTTCCACATATTGAGAGAACCTGTATCTATGAGAGGTTCTGCATAAGAGGGAGCAAAACCACGCTCGTTACTGGCAACAGTACACAACAAGAGCGAAACATCATTTTCTTGACTTACATCTATAATATCTCGCAGATTTGATCGCAAATTTCTCTCGGCATCTATACGACGAGGATCTTCCGGTACAACACTACCAGCAGCAGCCATCACGTTCAGCAAGGATGTCGGGGGTGAATCACGGGATGACGAATTAAACAGCTGTATTACCCTATTCACAAGCGCAGTTATTCCCCATTGCATTATATTGTAATACAGTTTTTTGACCCATATTGATGCTCCCCCTTGGTTCAGCGAAGCCGCACCGTATACGCCATATATCTCGTTGTGTCCCGTATAAACCACTACGATATCTGGCTTGAGTTCCATTGCATCTTCAACCACACGCGCAACGGCGAAACTCGAGATAGCCGTAATTCCTAGGTTGAATACTTCGACCCGCCGTTGAGGTAAGGCATCTCCAAGCATTGACTGTAAGTAAGAAGAAGAAGTGAGTCGACGAGGGTGAGGGTAACCTTGAACAGTTGATCCTCCAACAATGACAACGCGTAGCGAATTCGTATGGCGAGGTTCAACAAATGGACGAGGTGTCATCCGCATCCCATCTACGTCAACACCAGAAAAGAACCTGCGTGCGTAAGTCGGATTTATAGAATGCAGACTTTTTTCTTCAAATTGCGCCAACTTGACAACAAGTTGAGGAGCACGCAGATCTGAAATATAGCGGATTCCTATTTCAAAAATTCCTACTAAACCAAGTCCAAGTAACAGGGCTACACCGGTAGCAATTTTAGACGCTTCTACTCGGTTTTTTTTGGTATACATCTGCCTATGTTAATGCACTAACGTTCGTCAAAATGGCGTACTAAGGCGTCTTCATTCCATTTAATTTGACTTTGGTATTTTAATCTCAAAGAATCAAGAAACGTATTAAAAATCTTCGTCTCTTCTTGTTCTCGCAGTTTAACGCGAATAGGACGCCTAACCTGTTTAAATGGAATAGCTTCTTTTTCGAAGGGTTTATCAAGACGAAATACACTAAATCGGTCTTGAACCTCTAAAGGCCCTTGAACTATACCCACATCTTTATCATTACTATCTCCAAAAAAGGTCCGGTACGGCGATTGGAATAGCGACGCGATCTCAACACGACCGCTATCAGTAAAAGCGTGCCCCCCTAACTTTTCCATATCCAGTCTCACAGAATAACGGATTGCCAGTTCCTCCATTGACTCACCTTCGCGTGCAAGTTGGAGAATCTGTTCTGCTTCCTCTTTCGTTTCGGTTAATACCTCTGTCATGTTTATGACACCGGGTAATTTCTTATATGTATCAAAGTATTCTTCATAATAGTCGATAACCCGCTCATCAGGTATTGTCACTTTACCTGAAATTTGTTCCATGCGGAGTTGATTAATCACTAGCGCAACTTGGCGCTGTGCCCTAAATGCAACAATATCTGGATCGTTATCCAACCCTTGATCACGCGCCTCCAAAGCAAAGAGGGAGTCGGGCAAAATCCATCGTTCTATTTCATCAAAAACCGCCGTACTATCTGGTGGCAATGCTCCTTTTTTTAAGTCGCGAATTCCCTGTACTGCGTCTCTCACCAAAATACGTCCGCCTTCGTAACTTACAAATTCTTCGTTGGCATTTTCTAACGTCAAGCCCCTGCGAAAAATTCCGTTCAATACATTGTGAACCTTATTGCGCTTTATACTTAGACTTCTTCTGCCACTTAGCGAATCGACCACAATCTTGCGTCGCTCTGCCCATTTTTTCTTGAGCATTCTCTCAGTTATGTACCCACGCAAAGTAGCATAATCTTTTCGTCTTTTTTTTATAATTTTTACAATTTCCCAACCATCTTTCGTACGAATTGGCTCACTAAATTCGCCTTCATCAAGGAAAAACGTGGCTTCCCTGAGAGCAGGCACAACGTCGCCCTGACCAAAGAAAGATCCTAAGTTACCACCCTTTATCGCATCATCTGCTCTCGAATACTGTTTGGCGACTTCTGAAAATGAAGTACCCTTACGTAACTCATTAATTACTTTCCAAGCATCCTCTTGCGTTTCTGACAAAATATGAGCAGGCCAAACTTCCCACCCTAAATCAAACTTCTCATAAGCGTCAAGCAGTTCAGATTCTTTTACGTGTAACTGACTATCAACAAGTAGAACTGATATCTTCTTTGTAAGACGTTTATTAGTCTCTCTATCAAGGACGTGTTTTAATCCAGGTGATTTATCAGTATTTCTCTTTTCTGCCTCAAGTAGCATTATCTCTCTGTCAACTAAACCCTGCGCATAACTGCGGTAAGCTTCCAAATCTTCGTCATTCTCCCGTAAATGCTGAGGTAAGTTTGATACATAAGACGAGATTTGATCAACCGTAATTGACACGTCTCCTACCTCTACGATGCTATCACTGGAAACGTGTATTTCGCTCTTCTCAGCACAACCTGCAAGAATTAAAACAGTGACCAAACACACCCTTGCAACTCGAATCGTCAAGCTATTTTCTCCTCCGCGTTTTATCTGACACAAAGCGACGCGACACTGCCGAGGCAATGTCGCGTCCGAATAAAAATAAAAACCTGCTTTATAAAAAATTATATGCTCACTCAGCGTTATTATTCGCCACTTTACTACCGTCAGGGTAAACCCGACCTACTTCACGTTGAAACAATACCTCGACATCTGTCGTCTCAACTGGATCACCCTTATAATCGAAGCGAACTACAATATCGTCAATGTGCACTGTCAACAGTTCAACATCGTGTGCAAGGGGCTCGAACACAATATACCCCTCACTCTCTTGAGCAGAGAAAATCTGCTCATTAGGATACATAGTTTTACGTAGTATACCGTCACGCTCTTTCCAAGTAATAAAAGCGTTTCCTGGAATACCAGGTCCGTCACCCCCACTACCCCCCCCTGCATACCGGCGGTAATAAATAGAAAGCTGTTCTCTGTTTACAGCATAGTACTTGCGACCGTTCGACGTGGTGATATACACTTTTTCCGGATCGAGATAGACTTTTGGGTACTCGTAATTCGAAACATTCAGCTTAAAAACAGTCCATCGTTGCGGGGTATCCCCTGTGCGAAAATACTCAGAGTTGCCAAAAGTGTAAGGATTGGGAGAATTCGCTCCTTGGTTAGAGTACGCGCTAAACTGGCGGTTTAACTCTTCATCGGTCATCGGACGCAAAGTTATGGCTAAACGTGCCTGATTGTAAGTGACACTGCCATCATCAGAAACCTCTTTATTCTCACCCTGATCTGACTCGCTTAGCGGCCGCAGATCTTCTGCGTAGTATCTATAAGAGCACCCTGTGAAACCTACAGCCACGACAAAAAATAGCAGTAAACAACTTTTTAACATGACTATCTCCCTATTCCAAACCGGCGTAGACTGTCATAAACATTGCCGTTTCGGTACGCGCCTTATCAGCCGATGCACGGTCAATCCGTGCGATGCGAAAACCCGTCTGCGTCCACAGATTGTAACCTCGGAAATCTACGTTATTCGTAAATTGTAGAGCATACACAAGTTCGTTGCGGTCTGAACGAAGCGAGTTATTCTCCATCTTCTTTCGATATTGTTCAACAAGCAAGTATTCAACACCGGTCTGTAGTTCAGTCCGAGAAAGAATTGGTATTCGCGCTATGAGCGAGAACAGTTCGCGTAGTTCAGTTGTTGCTAACCGGATCTGCGTATCTTCTTTCTCCGCAGGTCGGTAGCGTTGGAACTCACTTTTCCAACGCGGCTGAAATTTTACAACTCCCAGATCAAAAGTGTAGTCAAGTTTATTTATGATACCCAAAAATGAGGCCGACTCACGAATATCCTGCTGCTCAACAGGACGTTCATCATAATCAACCTGATTTATGACCTCCCACTTGACGCGATTTTTAAACTGTAATCGATCATTGGAATATTGATACCCAAGATAGAATGTGTTAGCCCAAGCGTCGCGGAATGGCAATGGGTCAGTATAAGGCACGAAGGCACCGCGCGATCCTTCACGGACTACCCACTCAATCATATCGTCCCTGATGTCATCTTGAACGCGACGTAAGTTGTTAAACACTTGCAATCGACCTTTACGCGCAAAGTTTTGGTCATAAGTCAGCATTACGTAATTACTTACGCTACTACGATCGTCAGCAAGCTGCCGCTCATCTAAACGCCCAACGGTGAGACGGGCCTCCGGCCCTAACTGAGTCCCAACATAGGCATTGTAACCACGACGATCACGCTTGTATAAATAGTCCGGCAAATTGTCATTCTCAAAACGGTCGACAATGCCATTATTATTCATGTCTACTCCGAACAAAAACTCCGGACGGTCTGATGCGTAGCGTAAAAAAGGCTCTTCGTAGTCAGGCATCGTATTTTCACGAGCGTCGGAGTCGTTCTGGTTGAAATCGTTGATAAAATCATTGTTCTCATCATAGCCAGGAAAGACGCGCGTATCCTGAGAAAAATTAGAGCGCAGCCAGTCAGGGTTGCGATCCTGATCGTCGTTATCATCAACAAATTCGTATACGAAACGCGTGTCGTCGTCGTAGTTTATATCTGCGGCATCGTTTTGCGTACCAGCAAGATACGAACTCGTACTATAGTCAGGATCCACGTTGTATACTTCACCAAATACAAAATAAGGGTATGCTCTTTTGTAAAGATTCACGAACCAAGCATCTGCAGCATTATTGAAAGCTTTATGCTTTGTCACATCATTTTCTGAGCGGCGCGGATAGCGGAAATGCTGACGGTTACGATCCCACTCGCCAGACAGGTAGAAACCGCCCACGTCAGATACGTCAATTGTCACACCAAATATTTCATTAGCAACTGGTAAGCCATAGTTGACTTGGACAAAACGCTGGTTCGAACCGTCTTTAACATTTCCATCAGCACGCACGGTGCGTTCTGGGATACCCTCCGACAGTAAAACGGGCTGCCCGTTCGCGTTGAGCTGCCGATTAGACGTCACGTCTATTCGATAATCGTTGGCTAACAGTAATTGGAACTCGATGCTCTTTATCTGCTCAGGCTGAGGGCCGAAAGAGTTGCGATACTCAGGTCCTTCCAAATCATACACCAAAACAATAACTTCGTTGCCGTCAGCAGAAAGAAACCCCTCCCGACGAAAACCACCTTGAATTGAAGGATAAAAATCGAGAATATTATTATCACCCAAACGACGGCGGTTACTGATTTTACCACCATCAATCGTTGTTATGATCATCTCTTCTTGAAAATATGCAGCACCTGCCACGCCGTCTTCCGGTGAGTCATCACTCAATCGAACTTCTATACGCGAAACGTCTGCGTTATTCTGACCTTCGGTAAGAGTACCAGCAAAAGGATTACCCTCAAATGCTTGACCTTTAGTCTGCGCATTAAACGCGCTAAGATAAGTAGCTCCAAGTTTGACGAAATCTCCTATTTGCACGGTACCACGTCCGCCGATCAAGTTCGTGTCATTAGAGCGTTCACGTCCCCCGCCTGTGGTAGAACCTGAGGCGCTACCAACAGCACCAGGTGAAGACGGACGAGAGGCAAGAAACGTAGCTTCATACTTATCTGTAGCTAAATCGAGCTGAATACCGGAGAAAGTAGGCTTAGAGAAAGTCATGGGGGTCAGTGTGGTCCGGATCCGATCACCGATCGTTAACGCATAAGCGTACTGACCCTTCTGGTCTGAAGCGATGACTACACTAGAAAACCACCCACTGAAGAAGTTCGTTTTAAACAAATTACTTCCAGCAGTCTGAGGCGCGGAAATACGCCAGTCATAAATCAGCTGTCCACGCGTTATGTAATTACCATAAAGATCGTAAAAATAATAGCCCTCTTGAGTGGTACTTACGTAACGTTCGTAATTTTGGCGCGCGTAATTGGTGTAATCCTGCTGTCGCCACTGATACTCGTTGAAAAGTTCTTGCGGAATGTACCACTTCTTTACAGCAGGATCTAACGCATCAAACAAAACGCCAGACCCAGTTGGCTCGTAAGAAAGCTCGCCTCCGCGCCTGACGCCCAACCGCGAACCAAAATCCTCTTGAGCATAGGACCTACTTGGTTCTATAGACAAAACCGTAGCAGCTATGAGTAAAATAAGATGTTTAGCTTTAATCACGAAAACCTCCCTTAATCGCATGTTTTCGTATGACCGTTGTTCCAAATCACGGAATGCATCAATATGCTACATTAACAATACGCACTAACTCACTGTCACCCTGATCAGCCTCGACAACGATACGGCAGATATACATACCCGGAGGCACTAGAGCTCCAGAAAAATCACGTCCATCCCAGCTAAATTCTTGAGAACCCACCATACCGAGTGCGCCTTTTCCCGAACCACGTCCCACCATACTTCCGCTAAGATCAAAAATCTCTACGTTAAGTGGACGATCCTCTATAACTTTCAGCAGAGCAAATTGAACAATGAGTTCGTCATTAATCCCATCACCATTAGGCGTGATGAAAGACCCCATGTTTACATCCTGAATGAGATCTTTGCTCAAGGCCATTAAACTCACACGCGCAGTAGAAGACTCAACCAATTCGGTTGCATCTTTCGATGCAGTATCGACCCGTTGAAAAACTCCCTCTTCTCCTTCGGATGATCGAACGAAACTGCCAAACTCAATACCTTCACGAAAACTCTGAGACTCAAACTGGACTTCGACAAGAGCATGTCGACTTCCTCTCAGTCCCCCATTGATAGAATCAGAAAAACGAAGCCACAGAGAATCACTACTTGCAGCCATAACCACCAGTTCGTCACCCGATTCGTTACGGAAAACACCATCGTCGCTCTTACCATAAAAATCTGTGAAATTGGTCTGTACGGCAGTAGTCAATGTAGTATTGGGGTCTGCTAATGATGCACTTTCAGAAGTGGAAACTGTGCCCAGACGTACTCCTCTGAGTTGAGATGCCAGTGGGGTGACGATCAGAATTTCATCAAACCCATCACGAACCGTAACGTCAGCTGGATCCGGAGCGGCTGCGCGTATGAAATAAGAGAAGCTCTGCGCAGATAGTGGATCGACACCCGTGGGCGCAATGTAGTCTATAGGCGAAGAAATCAACTCCGTAACTGGCCTTCCCTTACCTTCATCTGTGAGAAGTGCTAACTCACCAGCTAACTCCAACGATAGAGGGGGAGCTAAATCTACACGTATCTCACTGACTCGAGCTGTTTTAAACGGATCTTCTGACGAAATATTAACTCGAATCTGCAAGAATTTACGCGGATTGGGCGAAGTTATTGTTGCCTCGTTAATTCCACCGGTAGACGCATAAGACTCACTCCACTCACTCCAACCAACGAAAGCGAGTTCTCCATCGCGGTCATAAGAAGACCGAGGCGCACGGCGCAATTTCTTTCCATCTTCATCAATCAGCCCGTCACCGTCATTGTCAATGAGATCAATGGGATCTTCGTCCGTTACCCCATCTCCATCATCGTCTTTTCGGCTTTTGTGTCGTTTGTTATCTGGCAGGGTCTGCCAGATGTCCCATGCCAACCACGATACCACCAAATCATCGTAAACTTCTTTGGTTACTTCTTGCCTTTCCTCCGCACCAGCGATCTCAACAACCTCATAATAAGTGTAGTTCGTATCCGTCTGATCTGACGTGCGCGTTTGAACTTGTAGACGCACATCAGGATGGTTAGCTAGTGGCTCTATGCGTTCAAAGGACTCACCTGAAACTGGATCTACGTCACGAATAATTACGTCTCCATCCCAAGAAATCTTCGGAAGTGTTTTACGGATGAATTCGCCACGTGCATCAGTAAGAGAAATGGGCGGAGAATAGGCCCACACACTCACTGGATAGCCTTCACCGTAGAGTTGTACTTCACCCAAGGTTGCCAACGAACCATAGCGTCCCGATTGCTTACCGGTCACGTCTATATCGCGAATCTGCAAGAAGCGGATTTTACGAGGCTGGAAAGTCTCCCGAAAGATTCGAACTACTTGATCATGATTGTCAACATGTTCTGCAGAAATAATGTTATCCCACTTCAACCCTTCTTCTAACTGCGGGAAGTCGTCACGTTGATCCATATTAAGAGGCTTAAGTAAAGTACCATCTGAAACTAAAATATCCGGCCCGAGAAAAGCTCCTTGGTGGCTCTGGTTGATACGTTTATTGACAACCGAAACATTATCTACCCAGAAGACGGCTCCTAAATCGTACCATGCTGTGCCTTTGAGATAAATCGGAGACCAAGTATTGGCCTGCCACTCTGAATCATACAAACCATCCGTAGCCAGTTCAGGAGCACCTAAACCACCATTTTCATACGAAGCCCCACCTCGCTTTTCAGGTTGCAAAGCATAGTTATCGCCTTTAGCCCAAACTTGTACTTCAGAGACACGCGGCACTTCACGGGTATAGTAAAGGATGAGGCCCTTTTTATCCTCGGGAAGTGCGTCGTATTTCTCTCGCGCGCTCAAACCATTTTCGTCATCCTGCAGTTCTACTAACAAACCACCTGCTGTTAAGCGCTGAAAAACAAGGGCTCCCTTCTGTTCGACCGGTAAAGCATCATACAACACTTTTCCTTCTTCGCCTGCGCCTAAGTACGCATCTCTCCACAAATCAGAATTTGTAACCTTAATGCGGATATACTGTATGAAGCTGCCACTTATGTCAGGAAGGCCATCCAGGTCCCAATCTGCTCGATCCAAAGGAGATAAAGGAAACGTCATCTGCACAAACCGTCCGTCGGTTCCTGGCGTGGGTCTAAGAGCTAATGCATTGATGGATTCTGCGTCACCACCAGCACACGTCGTTCCCCCACCATAACCAGCTCCCTCATCGCGGACACATTGAGCGACCTTACCAGCTGCAAAATTTGTCGAAACCTGTCCGATGAGAGAAAAGTTTAGACTATTTCCCAGTGGGAAGGGAAACCGCTCACCCATAGAGGCAAACAGAGCGAAAGACTTCAGCGGCTCTCCGAGAAACTCTTCACCAACTTGGCCAGCAGGAAAAATTACCGTCACACTATCGACATATACTAAACGACCCAGATCAACCTCAAGCTCCCATTTGCGCAAATCTTCTATGGAAAAGTCATGCGTCTCAGTCAAACGCCTCTCATAATTGGAAGCAACAGATGGCTCCCAATACGTCTCAAGATTACCATCCAGCGCGGCAGAAGCGAGAATATCGTTCGTGAGCGAGCTTCCACCACCACTAATCAGATCACCACCAGCACGGACCAGATCCTTGTAACTGAAGCTGGATGCAGTAGGAGCCACGTTTATGTTCCGACGAAAGAATACTGGGCGCATTCCCTCCGCATTGACCTCGAATATGTCAGCGTCTGTTATAGGCACGTTCAGCGCACTGACCAGATCATTTTGATAGTTCCAATTCAACCAGTGAGAAGCTCTGTCAACACGAATCGAATTGCCAAACAACCTGTAAGCATCCCCAACTTGGGACGACACCGGAGCGGCAAAGAATGCGCCTAACAACAAAGCGCTACACACACTCATCAGATATCTCATGTTAAATCCTCTTGCCTTGGGAGCTGCTAGA
>CEUU01010413.1_pt1 | contig 11978 bp, 14 predicted proteins | sample 531321 | NCBI WGS metagenome assembly CEUU01 (sample SAMEA2622658, study PRJEB7988) | marine metagenome | isolation source: saline water (ENVO:00002010), including
CCGCGAGAGTCATGAGCAGGTCTTTTCCAGCTTGAGGATTTTTTGCCACTGTAACCTGAATAGGGATATTAGGATCAACAGCCAGAGTTTCTAGGCCGGACAGCGGTGTTTTAGGATGTCCCGCAACGGCCAAGCGCACATTTACCTCGTCGTCACGGACAAGGGAACCCAGCACACCAATGGACGTATTCACATTTCTCGCCACTGCCGTACGGACAGAAGACTCTACATCGCCACTAAGCACGGTCAGTAAACTATCAGGCATATTGGTGTGAGTCGCAGCTGATGCGCGCACAGCAGAGATCTCGTCTCTCGCAAGTATTATCAAACTAGAGCGAGGTATACTTACATTTTCGGATAGCTTTTGGCGTATTATGGGATCAGGATCTGTGGCCAACTTATCGAAGATCTCATCCGGCAAAGTAGTATTGCTGACTAAAGCCATACGCACAATGGGCTTATCATCGCCAGCCAATCGCTCAGCTATCTTTAACTTAAGTTCTTCTCTTAAAGGAGTATCCTGATGAGGAGAAAAATATAGCGAGAGAGCTACGCCTCCGCGCACTACTTCTTCCGGATCCTCAACAAGTTGTAATTGCACATCTAAAGGCACGTTTTTATTGGCTGCCACATAGAATCGCACACCGCTATCTTCATCTTCGGCTAAAAGGGCGAGTTCATCTGGGTTGCTCGTTGACTGTGCCCGAACTTTTTGCTTTTCATCTACAGCTTGCTCTGTCCGCAAGAGCTGTACGATACCCCAGCGGTCAAGTTTTCTCAAGTGTTGGCGTAAATCTTCTTCAAGGGAGAGAGACGACCCTACTACCTGCTGAGCAAACACTGCCGGCAACCCCACAAAAAAAAGACCTATACTTAATATTTTCAGCATCTTATACACATTAAAAGTAAAGAAGGAAAGCTAATTTAAATATTTTATCATTAATTTATTTTTCATACAAGCAAGCTGTATGCCGTTATGCTGTCCCGGTTTTAACTTTTTTTATTCATTGACTCAATAAGTCTTTTGTTTAACTCTCGGGCCGCGTAATGCCCTTCAATCCTAAGTAGGTAATCCATAGCAATAGCTTCTACAATGACCGTTATATTCTTCCCAGGGAAAAGAGGAATAGTTACCTCGGGTAATTCGACACCCAAAACAATCACTGTTTTATCTTCAATCCCAACGCGTTCGTACGACATCGAGTCTTCCCAATCTACCAATTGGACGACGACTTCAATTCGCTTTTGCCTCCGCGTACCTCGCACGCCAAACATTTTTTTTACGTCCATAATGCCAATGCCGCGAATTTCCATATGATCTCGCAACAGTTCGGAGCTAGTCCCGACGAGTATACCCTGTGATTTGCGGGTAATATCAACAGCGTCGTCAGCAACAAGTCGGTGCCCTCGCTCAACAAGATCAAGCCCAACCTCACTCTTGCCTATCGCACTGCGCCCCTTAAACAGCAAACCAATACCATGGACATCCACTAGCGTACCGTGTAGTGTAACCTGCGGAGCGAAAACATCGTCTAAATAAAAGTGGACTAAATGATTAAAACGAGCCGTTTCAAATTCAGATCTCAACAAGGGAACACCATATTCTTCAGCAAGGACTTTGAGTTCCGGGATCATTCTTCCCCTTCCCGTAATGACGATACAGGGTATTTCAAATTGATATAGTAACTCTAAAGCTCTGCGCCTATCACTTGGGGATTGATTGCGCAAATATTCCATCTCAGTGTTACCGAGAATTTGCAGTTGATCAACTGTGAATAACTCGACAAACCCCATTAGGGCCATACCAGGCCGATAGGTATCACTAGTATTGATCACTCGCTCAAGCCCCGCCTGTCCTGCAACCGGGCGTAAGCCCAACAGATGACCAAAATTCTTTATAAGCTTTCGAATTGAGAGTTCGGTCATACATTAAGGCCTTCCATTATACGGGCATAGCTTTCGTACCGGCGCTCTGCAACCAACCCTTCTTGCACGGCAATCCGCACTCGACACTCTGGCTCATTAAGGTGAGAACAGTCCCTAAACTTACATTGGTCAACATGAGGCAGCATATCTTCGAAATAGCTAGCGACATCGCTACGTTGTATACCGCACAATTGGAGTTCTTTAATACCTGGCGTATCTGCTACGTATCCTCCCCTTTCAAGAGGATATAACTGAACAGCAGTAGTCGTATGGCGCCCCCGATCATGCTGAAGCATGATCCCCTGAGTGCGGAGACTAAGTTGGGGATCGATAGCATTTAATAAAGTAGATTTACCTACCCCTGAATGTCCAACAATCGCGGAATCAGAACTTTCCAATAGAGCCTTTAACTCTGAGATCCCTTGACCATTTACTGCACTTGTTTGGATAATTTGATAGCCGAGTTGTTCATACACAGCCACGGCCTTCATAATTTGCTCACTAACACCTAGGTCGGCTTTATTGATAACAATAATCGGAACGAGATGTCCCCAAAGTGCGATTACGATCGCCCGGTCGATAAAACCAGCTTTAAAGGAAGGTTGACGCGAAGAAGATATAATGACTAATTGTTCAATGTTAACAGCAATAATTTGTTCATAGGCTCGAGAACCACTGCTAGTACGAGTAAAATGAGAGTGCCGTTCCTCAACCTTATTGATGATATATTCTTCGGCTCCATCAGGCTCTACTTTGACCCAATCACCCGCTATTATGGGCGAGTTACTCTCACGCCGTCCCCCCTTGAGGCGCCCACGCATCTTGCAAACCACGGAGTTACCGCTTAGTTCGACTAAGCAATTTTGCCCTGAAACCCGCAAGACGCGACCTCTCTGAGTAGCCAGACGTTACGCTCCCTGACTCAGTCGCTCTATGGTAAATTTGGGGAAATCTAACCCCCGCATTTTTTCTTGGGTGCGCCCGACCGGGTATTCAACACGATGTAACTCAACGCCGTTTTTATCAATATCCCAAATAGCATATGAAGCGCGCCAGTTTCCATCTCGCGGTTGTCCAATGCTACCGGAGTTAACTAAATATTGATGGGGTCCAATTGCGACAATGGATGAAGTAAGCGCAAGAGTTCGTGCGCGCATTTTGCAATGTATTCCAGCATAATGTGTATGTCCAACAAAAGCAATCTTCCGGCCTATCTTATCCATCGCATTCGCGATGCTCGATTGCAGGAATAGCGGCTCCCACTCTGCTGAATTTATTGGACTAGCGTGAGCAAATACAACGTCGTTCATACCCTGAATACCCTCTACTTCACACCCTTCTATGACAAAGGGCAACTCTTCCAAATAGGCCCTTTCTTGCTGACCAATGCACTCACAGGCATAGATCAAAGAGGGTCTCGCTGTGGCATTGAACGACCGTATATTCTGGGGATTAATTATGGCCTGGTCGTGGTTGCCCAACAGAACTAAGGCTTCTACTTCTTGCAAACGATAAATACACCCAAGTGGATCTGGGCCATATCCAACAATGTCTCCGAGACATATTATTCGGTCAATGCCTTCACGCTCAATCGCAATTAGTGCAGCCTCAAGGGCTTCTAAATTTGCATGAATATCAGCAATAACAGCGATTCTCATTTAGAGGCCTTCGTTTCGAGTGCATGTTTCGATGTAGACTTATTTTTCTTCTTTTTTGCGATCTGCTTAAAAATAGCATATTGCCCCTTCTTCGACTGTGCTTTTTTAAACAGTCCATTGCCGAAACGAAAATTAGTAAGAATAAGAAGACGTAAAACCCTATCAAGTAATACTTGAGCGAAAAAATAATGTTGTGATCAGGCTCAGTACTTCTTGAATATGAATATGAAACGGTAGCTTGGACACGAGGACACAGCATAAAATTCAGTTAAATAGTGCACTTATAGAAGTTTCTTCGTGGATTGCACGAATGGCCTGCGCAAATAGATCTGCAACCGAACAAACGGCAATCTGCGCGTTCATATTTTCAGATGTAAGAGGAATCGTGTCTGTTGCGGCGAGATGTTCAACCCCTGAAGCATACAACCGTTCAACAGCGCCGGTTATGAGTGTTCCATGCACACAGCCAGCCCTTACAGACTCAGCACCCCGGTCTAATACAGCTTGGGCACCTTCGGCCACAGACCCACCTGTGATTATCTCATCATCAAAAAATATCACATGCCGACCTGCAACTTCTCCAATCACGCCATGGACTCTAACCTGTCCATCGACGGCTTTTCTTCGGTCTACCACGACCAAAGGCAACCCCAAACGTTTCGCGTAGGTCTCTGAGACCTTTGCTCGGCTAATATCCGGTGCGGCAACCACCGTGTTTTCTATTCCGAATCCAGCATAGTGGGCACAGATTGTTGGGACTCCACTCAACTGATCGACAGGTATTCGACTAAAACCCATTATTTGAGGACTGTGCAATGTCATGGTCAGTATGCGATTTGCACCAGCTTCAGCGACCAAATCAGCCATCAAACGACTCGCTACTGATATGCGCGGTTCGTCTTTACTATCTGCCAAAGCATAAGGATAATAAGGCAAAACTGCTGTTATACGACCGGCAGATGCGTATTTGAGAGCATCCAGAGCAATGAGCAACTCCATTAGATTATCGCTCACTGAAGGACAAGAGGTCTGTATATAGAAAACGTCACAGCCTCGCACGTTTTCGCATATTTTTACTTTTATGTTTTCGTTGCTAAAACAAACAAACTCAATCAGACCGGGATCAACGTCCATACTGGCGCAAATACTCTGCGCCAATTCCGGGTTGCTTTGTCCAGCAAAAACCTTGAGCTGCTTACCCATAATATCAGCCTAAAGCATTTCTATTTGAGCGCGTGCTCGCACAGCAATCGGAAAACGTGCATATTCGTCAATTACTGACTGCAACAGTGCCCTCTGTTTGTTGCGATCGCCTATTTGTGCATAGCACCAAGCAGCTCTCAACATAGCCTGCCCTGCTGCTGCAAGCCCTTTGTGACGTGCTGCAATTTCTTCATAGCGTTGTGCGGCTTGCTCTACTTGCCCTTGTGCTTCTAGACAGGCAGCCAGCCCGTTGCTTGCAGCTAAAGTCAAAACGTCAACAGGTTCATAATTTGCAAGATAGTTTTGAAAGTGACGCTCTGCTTCAACATATTTCCCGCTATTGAATTGAAGATTGCCCAATAAAACGGTGGCTTGGGCAGAAGCAATTGTCCCGGCATAGGACGTCTGCAACTGCTCTCCGGTGCGAATTGCCTCTTCCTTCTGACCGGCCTGTTCTGCAATGAGCATATCACCAAGCAAAGCGGCCGCTTCGGACTGTGATTGTTCTTGAGTTTGAATAAAGTAGTTGATGCCCATGATTATGAAGACTATTCCAACTAAGCCGGCAATAAAATTTTGTGCATTCTCCTGCACATATTCAACCAGTCGGACAGCCCCTTCTACGAATTCATCCTCTTGTAATTCTTCCTTGCTTAACTTCCGGGTTTCATTAGCCATGTGTTAATTCCAGTTAATAAGTTAATAGAGATGTTATAGATTTGACCGTTGACAGTTTCTCTCTGCCACGTAAAAAATTCAGTTCCATGAGAAAACTAACACCAATAATAGAAACATTTAGTTTATGAAGTAGCTGACAGGTTGCCTGCATTGTACCACCTGTAGCAAGGACATCATCTACAACAAGGACACGCTGTCCCGCTTCAAGCGCATCCACGTGTATCTCCACCGTATCTGTTCCATATTCGAGATCGTAGGTCTGGGATAAAGTCTTATAGGGTAGCTTACCGGTTTTTCTAACAGGTATGAATCCACATCCTAAAGAAAGCGCGATTCCCATTCCAAAAATAAATCCCCTTGATTCAATTCCAACCACCTGTTCAACCTTTGAATCCGTATAAGGTTTGGCCATAGCCTCAATAACCATTTCAAGTGCAGGACCGTTGGCTAAGAGCGGGGAAATATCTTTAAAGATAATCCCTTTTTCTGGAAAATCAGGAACATCGCGTATTAAATGCTGTACCTCTACCATGGTTATTGAATAACCTTGAATCTATTAAAAGAATTGGTGTATGGCCTCCTGACAATTTCCCATCCTTCGACCCTACTGCCAGAAGGCTCTTTCTTAATGGCTAAAGACCATTCCTTCTCTGCGCTTTGTTCACCCTCAGCTAGTGCTTCAACTTTGCCATCCGGCCTATTTCGCACCCATCCCAACAGGTTTAAACGCCTCGCCTTTCTACATACAAAATAGCGAAATCCAACTCCTTGAACTCTTCCATTGACAATGGCTAATAGACCTACCTTCATATTTCTACTAATGCGCCACTATATCAAAACAGCGCATAAATAAACGGAGCCGCAGCGGAACCCTGTGTCATAACAATCAACAATCCGAGAAATATCAACGTAGTGAAAATGGGGCCTAGCCACCATTTCTTACGCACTTTCATAAATTCCCATAGTTCGCCAATTATGCTAAACTTACTGGGCATCTTATACCTTTCTGCAAAGGCTTAAATTAAACGGCTCACTGACTCGCCGTGATGTATCGCTTTAATTGCATCCCCAAAAATACGGGCAACTGAAAGAACCTCTATTTTGCTCGATGGCTTGTTTTCAGGCAGGGGTATCGTATTTGTAGTTGCAAAAACCTCCACTGAGGATTGATCTATATGCTCCATGGCGGAACCGGAAAAAACACCATGAGTACACCCCGCAAATATTCTCCTGACACCTCGTTCCTTCAATATTCTCATTGCCTCAATCATCGATCCTCCCGTCAGCACCTCATCATCAAATAAAAGGGCATCCCGCTCTTTTATATCCCCTATTATATTTTGTATTACTGCCTTTTCATCGTCAGCATATCGCCGTTTGTCCATTATTGCCAAAGGAAGTTCAAGACGATTGGCATAGGCACTGGCTTCATCGGCGCTTCCAACGTCGGGTGAAACGACTACAGCCTGACTCAAATTCATACCCCGCATATAGTTGCAAATTAAACTTGTAGCCCACAATTGGTCTACAGGAATCCGAGAAAAAGCAACAATTTGGGGGGAGTGTAGCGTCATAGTTAAAATTCTGTCTGCACCCGCTGCCTGAAGCAAATCAGCAACGAGTCGGGCACTAATAGAAATTCTTGGTTCGTCTTTCTTATCAGAACGAACATAGGGGTAATATGGCAAGACGGCTGTGATACGACGAGCAGAAGCATATTTAAGTGCATCTATAATAAGAAGCAGTTCCGTCAGGTGATCGTTGACTGGTGAACTAGACGTTTGCACTACGAATACGTCGTCTTCCCTGACATTCTCTCGTATTTGCACTTTTATGTTGTCGTTGGGGGCCCGCTCTATCTGAATCTTGCCCGGTGCAAGATCTAAATATTCACAAATTTCCCCCGCTAAAGCCGGATTACTCGAGCCCGATATTATTTTTAAATAATTTTTCATTAGTATGCTCTTGAAATTACCCCAAAGTTTCCATTCTATCTAAAAGCGCTTAGCCAATTTCCATCTTGACAAGCAGAAGACCGCTTAGTAATTTGCGCGATCCCTAATCACTCTAAGAGAACCTTATGGCACGAGTCAACGTTATGCTCCCCGACGAGTTACTTGGTCAAATTGACCACGTGGCTAAGCAAGAAGGCGTCAATCGCAGCAAACTTCTTCGGCTGGCAATAATAGCCTATTTTGAACAACGCGAAGATACACAAGAACGTGAAAAACGCCGCATTGATATAAGACATGCAATGGAAATCCAAGATGCCCTGCGTAAAGAAATAGGCTCTTGGGATCCCCTGAAAGCACTGCGATCCGAGCGCCAAGAGGTATGACTCAATACGCCGTAGACACTTCCATATTGCTCCGCTGGTTTTCGCAGCACCATGATGCTGAAACAGATCGAGCTCTGCGACTACGGAAAGAGCAGCAGGAAGATCATATAAAAATCACTATCCTTGATACGACAATGTGGGAACTAGCTCATGTACTCAAAGAGGCAAACCGCTTTTCCCAAGAAGAAGTCGACGCAGCCTTAGCGAGCATAGAGTTTATGCACATACAGGTCGTTGCATACCAAGCAAACCTCGTCCAAACCGCTGTTCAAATCGCATACGAGCATGATATCAGCATTTATTCAGCTGGGTTTATCGCTCTGGGTGCCGATTTGAAGTGTCAGGCCCTAACCTGTGACCGCAGCCTTTATAAAAAAGTGGCCAACCTGCCCTGGACCTCTCTTCTAACGAAGGTCAATTTCTAAACTACCTATAAGTCCCCCAGTGCGCACTCAATATCTTTGATCAACACTTCTTTTTCTTCTATCCCCACTGCATAGCGAACTAACTCGTCTGTTATGCCGACAGCAAGCCGTTCTTCTCTACTCATGTCATAGTGAGAAACAGTGGCTGGATGCTGGACGAGTGCTTCGACCCCACCTAAACTCGGTGCGTATTGGGGAATTTTCAGCGCGTTGATAAAGCGCTTCACATCTTCTGTATTTCCCTCAACTTCAAAGCTCACAACACCCCCAAATCCCCGCATCTGTTGCCGAGCAACGATATGGTCCTTGTGGCTTTCTAAGCCAGGATAAAATACTCGACGTACTTTTTTATGCCCTTCGAGAAATTCGGCCAACGCTAGTCCGGTCTCATTTTGACGTTGAACGCGCAGTTCCATTGTTTTTAACCCACGAATCAACAAATAAGCCGTATTAGGATCGGCTGTTGCACCGGTAATACTTTGGAACTCTCTAATCGCATCAACCAAACGCTGGGATCCACTGATCACGCCAGCCATCAAATCATTGTGACCCCCCATGTACTTCGTTGCGCTATGAATCACTAAATCAACGCCAAACCCGATCGGCCTTTGATTAATTGGGGTAGCAAGCGTGCTATCTATCAGAAGCTTAAGTCTATTTTCTTTAGCAAAAGAAACAAGTTGAGGCAAATCTAGAACGTGTAGATGTGGGTTGGTAGGCGATTCGCTGAATAAAAGGCGCGTCTCAGGACGAACGGCAGACCGGAGCCCTTCCATATCGCCTGGTTTCACAAAGGAAGACCCAATTCCAAACTTTTTCATACTGTGGCAAAACTTTTCCGTCATACGATAACAGTCTTCCATCACTATCATGTGCTGCCCCGAGCTCAGCATAGCCAAGAGCACGGAACAGACTGCCGCCATGCCGGAAGAAAACAATAAAGCATCATCTGCACCTTCAAGTGCTGCAATTTTTTGTTCTGCTACCCTCTGTGTAGGGTTTCCGTAGCGCGCATACTCAAATCCGCTGCGTTCACCAGCCTTGAAAGCCTCAAAATCTTCCACACCTTCAAATGTAAACGTCGCAGTTTGGACAATTGGCGGCACCAAAGACTTGGCATACAGATTACGATTTTCTCCACCGTGAACGGACAAATACGAATCTGCATAAGGCTTTTTTGACTTATCCATATTTTCAGCTCTTGGGGACATAGAAAATGTTTAGAGTCAAAATCAGCGCTGTTCGATTGATGTCAAGATAGCCGCACGGACTTTTTCGTATTCCGCATCAACTTCAATAGGTTCATTCAGATATGGCGATTCTATGCCTTGTTTAGCAAGAGCACCTTCGTGATAGCGCACTTTAAAGTCCGGGAATTTGAGACCGTGGGCCGTCGAAACAACGACCACTCTTTCATTGGTTTTAATTTCACCCCTTTGGAGCAACTTATACAATGCAACTAGAGCTACGCCCGTATGTGGACAGGTGAAAAGGCCCGTACGATCAGCCCTAGCGCACGCATTTACCAGCTCACTCTCGCTTGCCTGTTCAACTACCCCATCGAATTCACGCAACGTGCGAATGGCCCGGTCCCGGCTAACTGGATCCCCTATCTTTATAGCGCTGGCCATTGTTTCTCCAGCATGAACAGGTTCGAATGAATTAAAGTCGTTTAAGTAGCTTCTGTAAAGCGGGTTCGCTTGTTCGGCCTGTCCCACAGCAATCCTTGGTAGGCGACTGATTATGCCCATATCGCGCATTTCTAATAACCCCTTTCCCAATGCGCTTACATTCCCCAAGTTGCCCCCCGGAATTATTATCCAATCGGGCACTTCCCAGTCAAACTGCTGTACTAGCTCAATAGCTACGGTTTTCTGCCCTTCTATTCGAAGAGAATTCATCGAGTTAGCTAAGTAAATGTTTTCACGTTGACTAATTTCTCTTACCAACCGCATACAGCCATCAAAATCCGTCCTCAAAGAAATAGTTAAAGATCCATTGGCAATCGGCTGTATGAGCTGTGATGTAGTAATCATATTTTTGGGAAGCAAAACGATCGAAGGAATATCAGCAGCTGCGCAATATGCCGCCAGTGCGGCTGAAGTATCACCCGTTGAAGCGCAGGCTACTGCTGGTATATCAATACCCTCGGAAATCATTTGATTAACCATTGAGACTAATACAGTCATACCAAGATCTTTGAAAGATCCCGTATGACTATTTCCACATTGCTTAATCCAGAGATCTTTTAAACCGATCTCACTGCCCAGCCGATCTGCCCAGAATAAGTTACTACCGCCTTCATACGTAGACACGACATTTTCATCTTCGACCAGAGGACAGACCATTTCCTTCTTGCCCCATACCCCACTACCATATGGATAAGAAGTGCGCATATACCGCTGGTCAAAAAGAGTTTTCCACTCTTCGCCCGAACGCATCTGCAATACCTTCATATCGTGCTGAACCTGTAATAAACCACCACAGCTTTTGCAGGTATAAACGATTTCGGTAAGAGGATATGTCTCGTCACAGTTTATGCATACAAACCATGAATTACAGTTCATTTAGCCACTCGTTTGAAGGTCTTATTTCCATTCTTTATTAAGTACTAAACTATAGCAAACAGTAACTTACAGCAAGCATCAACCCAAAAGAGAAATGCCGTGAAAAAAAGCTATATTTGCTCTTTTTCACGGCATTTCTCTAATAAAATCTCTGTGCAGATCACCCGAATAAGGCATCTATTTCATCTTGACTTCCTTGGTCGATTTCCCCGGCGCCACCTTGTGTTTCATTCAATTTTTTTTCGGTACTGTCTTTTTTTTTATGGAGGGTTCATCATCATCTAAAATTGCAGCCATTTCTTCATCTGAAATATCTTCGGCTTCAACCTCTTCATCTCCTTCATCCCCTGTGTCTAGAAGTTCATCAATATCTATTTCATTCTTATCTAAGTCGTCTAAATCCGCACTATTTTCATCTGAAATAAGGTCTTCTAAGTCATCTGAAACAGAACTGTCTTTATCTGAAAGAAGGTTCTCCAAATCATCTGAATCCGAATTGTCTTCATCTGATTCAGTAAAAAGGTCGTCAATAGCACCTTGATCACTGACCGCTAATTCTTCTAATTCATCCTCAGAAACACTCACTACATCCGTTTCCTTGTTGAGACTTTTCTCATCAATAATACCTGGATCAATATCATCTTCCAATTCCAGATCCATTGCGATCTCACGGTTCAGGAGAGATTGACTCAGGAGTTCAAATTCTTCTTTGACTTGATAAACCGGACTATCTGACAAATTTTTAGCGTTTTTTGAGACAAATGAGACCACCTGATCGAGTCCTGGGAAGGCGTCTTCAAACACCATTAGGTACGCTTTCACCTTTTCGTCTTTGATCTCGTTCTTAATTTTGCCAAACCAAAGGTTTTTGAAAAGTTGAGCCAACGAGTCAAGTGCTTCTAATCGTTCGACAACGTCGTTTAAATCTTCTTTTTTCATTTTTTACAGCCTCTGAGGGTTCAATTTTCCTCTAATTGTTTTATCGACAACATTGGACAATTATCTACTAGCAATATTTGTACCCCAACAAAAAATGAGTAATTCACGAAAAAAAGCTCTGGAAAACCGCGACATAGCGTATTCTAAGCGAAAAGCACCCATATATCTTCCAAAATCAAGGAGTTCAACAATACGCTTCATCTACAAAAAGCGAGTCTTTTTTTCCCTTCGGAGGGCCTCCCCA
>CEUU01011005.1_pt1 | contig 11906 bp, 12 predicted proteins | sample 531321 | NCBI WGS metagenome assembly CEUU01 (sample SAMEA2622658, study PRJEB7988) | marine metagenome | isolation source: saline water (ENVO:00002010), including
GTGTTCAAATTTAGTATTACATATTGTGGGCAGTTTGGCAACTATCCAATCGGAGGCGCTCCAGCACCGCCATATTGAGCAGGCACAGCGTCCATATCAAATTTCTTTGATGCTTCCTTTTCCTCAACATTTCCCTTTAAAGTATTGAGTTCAATAACAAGTGCCTTTATATCATCTTGCTGTTTGAGTAAGGCAGCATGAACCATTGACTCTAATGTTCTCAATCTTTCATCAAGATTGCCAATAGTTTTCATCGCCGAATTTAACTGTTTCTTTAATCTATCCACCTGACCCAACTTAACTTTTGTTAGTGTCTCGGTATCTGATGTAAGTGAATCGTAACCCATGATTTATTCTTTTTAGTTATTTAGTGTGCTGTATATTATTTAAGGTAGAGATAACCACCCGCCCAATCACACACGTTATAGAGTCTTGCCCTGTCAACATCATCACTCATGTTGAATCTAACGTGTTTGGCGGGTTGCTTCCACCCTGCTGGTTTATATACTTCGCCAGTCTTTTTATCAACGAAAGCATGAACACTAATACTGTCATCAAACTGTCTGTTGACTTGTTTAGTTCTCATACAAACTTTGTAATACTTTCTACCTTTCTCGATAAAAAAACTAATTCTATCTTCCTCGCCTGACTCAATCTTGGTAACTCTCTCCTGTAAATATGGATCAGGTTTTTCAGACATATTTTGATTATGAACAATAGAGCGTAATGAATAATCTCTATACTGTTGTTCAAGAGCACGGCAGAGTTTCTCTGTCCATAGTAGAACTTTTGTTTTGTTTTTTGCTTCGCTTAGTGTTGTCATAATGTAGAATAAAAAAAAGAAGTGGAGCAGAGGAACAAACACAAACCCTCTCTCCACATCTTTATAATAGTATATTTACTTTTTAAAGGCAACCCCCATGTGACACTCCCAATAATGTCACACTCTACCTCTTCGCCCTTCGGACTTTGGATATAATGTTATATCCTGTGTTCCGAATCTACCTATTGCTTCTATCTTGGCGTCAGAACCAAAGTTACTCAAACTTTCAAATTCTGTTGATAGTAGTCTGTTGTCTATCTTGACAACCGCTCTCCAAAGTGCCATGATTGTAAGTAATAGGGTGTCGAGAAACAAAATCCAGTGGCCGCCGTCCTCTAATAGGTGCAGGGATAGATTTGTTTCTCATACTATTTATTATAGAGCATCATCATTTATATGGCAACCCCTCTTTTTCATCAAATGCTTTTTTTCTTTCACTTTGATTCAGATTGACACATCGCCACCCATAATCCCCATTAGTGACAATAGTGGGCATAAAGTTCATTGATAACGATATTCTATTATCTCCTATATTATCGTCATAACCATGATTCAACTGTGATGGGAATATAACTAACTCTCCCTCATTTGATAGGACTTCATTATTTTGATTGTAGTCTGTAATTTTTCCTGTGATAAAATTAAGGGCGGGAGCATTTATGAAATTAGTATCCCTAGTAAAATATGTGGGCACATGATCTCTTGCCATGTCAAAATTGACATAATATATTGCTGACAAATATGAATTGGCATGATGATGTGGGTATTGATAACCACCTTTATCTGAAATGTTTATCCAACTATCTGTAACTTGAACTGCCTCCTGTATATAATCTCCCTTGACTTCCTTAGCATATAACTCTGCCTGTTGTTCACACCAATTTCTAAATCTGCCGTATCTTTCATCATTGTGTAATACTGAATAATGACCAATATGTTTTAATTGATCTGAGTTAGCACTATATGTTATTTGATTTACTTTTTGTTCCTCTATCTCCGCCAATACAGTTTCTTTTACCTTGACATGAAATGGGCAAGGTATGATCGCCACTGGCGTAGGTAATACGTTGATAACTTCCATGTTATAAATCGGGATTATCCCATAGTTGCCCTGATCTAAAGGTAGTCATGGCAGTGTGTCTTTCATCTTTAGTTAATGGTATGACTTCAAAAGAATTAATATATCTAGGCATAAGATTACTGGATATAGTGATTCTATTGTCTGTGTAATTGGTTTTATAACCATGAACACAATTAGCTGGCCATAGTAATAACGAACCTTCTAATCCTACCACCTCATTAACATTATTATACTTGGTATGCTTATGATTAGTCAACATATAAGAGTAGTAATCAGGATATTTTTGACTATCATTAGGACGATAAAAATAAGTTGGCGAGTGTGACGAATCATCAAAATTAACATAATATAGAGCACACACAGCGGCATTTATATGAAAATGTGGCAGTTGTTTACCACCAGCGTCACACACGTTTATCCAACTGTCTGTCAGTAGAAAATCTGACGTATCATAACCTAATATATTTTTGGCATATATCTCTGCCTGTAATTCTATCCACTCTCTAAACTCTTTATACTTATCATTTGATAACGGCGAGTAGTAATCTAAATGTTCAAGTGATTTGGTGACAGCATCTATTTTCTTGTGTTCATATTCATCACCATGAGTTTTAATTTCATCAATCAATAACGACTTAACTCTCTCATGCTCTGGGTACATTACCACACCTAATTTCACTGGCAATATATCAACTACCCTCATGCCCTTTCCCCCATATAGACTCCACAAAGGCAGGGTCTAACATTTCTTGACTACACTGGGAAGTATTAAAACTTACTGTCCACCTATCATGTTCAGTATTATTTGTTCTACTGCCATGCTCTAACCATGATGGAAACAAATATAAATGTTTTTCTTTGATAGGAACATCATAGAAATACATTCCATAAGGTGTTTCTTTTATATTATGAATACACATCATATAAGGTTGTAGAGGCGATACCACGAAAAATTTACCAAAATCTCCGTCTGGTAGATCAAGGTAGTATGCTCCACTAATTACACTTGACTCATGCCTGTGCCTCTCTGTGAATCCACCTTTAGGTAAAATATTATACCATGCACCAGTAATCACAACAGGCCAATTACCCATCTTTTCTGTGAAATGATTACAACACTGCTGAAATGTGGTCAACATTGGTTCAGATACCCTGTCTCGCAGGGGATCCCACCCTCCATGTGAACTCACGCCATTGACTGCTAGTGAGTGTGTTTTACTTTTACCATTAGTTTTTATATGATGATGAAATTCATCTACACCAGGCGCCCCTGTTAAATCATATTCTTCTAATAATGTAGGAAATAAATCCATCTAATTCCACTTACAATAATCTATGTTGAGTACAACTCTTAGGTCAGCATCAGTACATGATGTTCCAGCGTGAAGCAAATCGCCTGGAAATATCACTGCTCTATTTTCTCTTGATTCTACCTTTTGTCCGTCCTCAAAATATGTATATCCGTTGTTATCATTGAAATACAAGACGCATATATGATAGTTTGGCAAATTAGGAAAGGGCGGGTTAGGACTGGCACATGGCCCTGTCACATCAACGTGTAATGGTTTCTCTTGTATGTTTTTTGTTCTAGGTGTAGCATTAAACTTCAATCTGTGTAAAGCAAATGGATTTAATGTAGGAAATATTGGTTTAACTACATTAAACACACTAGATATTGGTTCAGAATCCACATACATGGCGTGTGCAAATTGTGGGCAATTATCATCAGGTTTTACTGAACTAGAACAATAATACCACGGCATACGCCCACCAAAGATATAATCTCTGATGGGCGTAAAAACCTCTGTTGGTAAGAAGTTATCGTAAACTTCTATGCTCATAATTGTACAAGTTCTATCTTGTCGGATTTGTTCTTGTTCTCATCATAACAAACTAACTGAGCATTTTCAAAGGTAGTAGTTCCACCTTTCTCAACTCCAGCAGCGTGTGGTGTCTTATGATCTATCACATACTTTTGTCCATCAAAAATATCTGATTGTAGTATCTCTACACCAGTTAGAGCACACTTACCACCCTGCTGTTCCCATAGTGGGAATCTGAAAGATACAGGAAATGCCCTCTTAGAATCTTTCTGAATTAATACATCTTCTTCTAATTCAGGCAATCTGTCTCCATACTTTTCGTGGTAGTTTCCAAAAACAGTATAGACTCCTAATCTCGCCTCTCTGTGGCATAAGTTAGTTGATCTTTGAGTACCAACATAGTCTCTTACGTTGCTTCCTGACTTATCTTCATATAGAACTACAGCAGTTTGTTTCTTCTTACCTGTAACTGGGTCGGTAGTTGTTGTCTTAGCATTTTTTGCTTTTAGATAAGTAAGTTCAAACCACTCATACAACTTTCTTTCATTATTGATTTTGTAGTTATGAATATATAACCAATCAATGAACATAAAGAAGTCTGTGAGTGTTGCCTCTGATTTTAACACTTTGTTTTTATCATACTTGACACACATTCTTGCCAAGACTTTTATGACCTCTCGAACACGTTTGTCGTTATCATACTCAGGCATTAAGTTATCGTAAGCGGCGTCTCTCTCTTTTTTATCAATATTACCTGATCTGGTAACGTGAACAAAGTTAGTAACCACCCACTGTTCATGCTTTCTTCTTAGTTGTGATTTCTCTGTCCAATACTTATCAAAAAATTCTTTAAATTTTACTGGAATATCTCTTACAGAATATGCTAAGTTACATATTATAGAGTTTCTCCACTCTTGATCGTTTAACGCCAATCCACTATTAATTGATCTAAATTCTTCAGATAGTCTTGCAAAGTCGCCATCTTTTATAATATAGACACAAATATTTTGTTGGTCTAAATGATCTCTGACATAAGAAGGCAGTGTACTATACAAGCGATTGTCTTTTTTTGGACTCCAATTCCTGTAACTTTCGTACTTGATGGCAGGAATAGTATGTTCTTTTAAACTGAGAGCAAATTCATCATTCTTGAATCTTCTGCAACCTTTAGTTCTATTGTTGCCATCAACACTAATGTAAGTGAATCCATTATCAAATAAACCTTTGAAATAGATATAATCGTCAGAATCCTCTCCCTTTGTTCTAGCACAATAGTTCATGCAAGATTCTACATGAGCCAAAACGATTGGCGTAGGAACTGAACCTCTCAAAACAGACTTAATATATTCTCTTCTCTGTTTATCTCCCCACCTTTCTGGCGACTGATAAGATAACTCTAAATAAATTTTTTCCTTTTCTTCTAGTTCAACTAGATTTGCAAAGGTAACAAAGCTATGCTTTGATATAAACTCCTCGCTGTTGAGGTATGGAATGATAGTCATAATTAACTTGAACTGATTTGATGTCGAAGATCCTGAGCAACGCTCACTTTCCAGACGTTATGTTCACTATAATATAGTTTCTTTTATTTGGCAAGTTCTAATCTACAAACATATGAGAACACTTGGGGCAACAGTGAACTTTTTTCTCTTCATACATTTGTTTGTATTCTCTAGGGTGGGATTCTTTGATGATTATTTCATCAAGTTTCTTTACTTGATTTTTCATTCTCTAAAATTTGTAACATTTCGAGAGCACCTTGCACCTTCAAAAACTCTTCTTTCTTGAGTTCAAAATTTCTATTTATTTCTTGTATTTCTGACTGTAACACTTTCGCTCTTGCAGTCAGTTCGTCTTTGTGACTCATAATTTTATTGCTCGCACTTCTATATATTATACCATAATAAATACTATTGGCATGAAAACCGACCAAAATGGATTATAACTCTGAGCAACAGAAAGATTATGAGATAAACTCTAACCCAGAATTACAGAGGAATGAGTTAAACCCTTCTGTGTCAAGAGAGGTCTGTGTTCACGAAAAGGTTTATAAAACTCTTGTAACACTCGGCGACTTTATTTGTTACGTTTGGTTTCACGATAACAACTATGACGATTCAAGGACTGCTGAGGGGTCAAAGAGAATACATATTGTACCTTCTGAGTCAAGAATTGAAGATGAGATAAAAATAAACGAATATTTGAACATCGCCAGTAATGTTTTCTCTGAGGGTGTTGTGTATGTTAATGCGATCTTTAGAAGAAATGGCACTGCCTTTACTGAGAATAAAGATTTAAAAGATTGTGTCAAGTATATGACAGGTGTGGCAGCACACTATAATGCAAGTTCAGATAAGATTGTAGCAATAGATATTGAAGATAACGATAGAATGTATGATGTAACTTACGATACTGCATCAGCAAAAAATTACTCCGACATATCTAATAATGTTCTAGGAGACTTTACCTCTGGGGCAGTGGGTAATGGTAGTTTAGATATATCTAATACCACTCACTTCGCTACTGGGGAAATATCTTTAAGTGCGATTGATACCGCATTTACAAGTGGCAAAAGTATAGGTGCATACTACAGAGGTCAAGGTGTAGGTAACATCACAGCAAATAATAATGTTCCCACAAGTGGAGCAATATCATTCAGTAATCTAAGAAATGCAGTCAGTAAGGTTACTGCGACTGCCAATGGTAATTGGATGCACTTACAGGCAAGATATGAGGTATTTGGAAATAATACTTACACTTCAACTATTACCAAACAACTAAACATCGCTGGTAATGTGGGTTCGAGTGGTAATGATGAACCAGCAATTAGATTCAATAGTGGTGGTAATGGTTCAATAACTTTCCGAATTAACAACACAAGTGGTTCTCCTGTAGTCAGGGGATATGCTGGAGAAAAAGGTGTTGGCGGTGGTAATACAGGCGATGGCGGCGGCGGCAAAGGAGATGGTGGAGAGAATGGTGGTAAAGGTATGATTGTCTCCTCAACTATATCAATGCCAACAGGTCACTACAATAGCAGACTCCGAGGCGGTGGCGGAGGAGGCGGCGGTGGCGGCAAAGGAGGTAAAGGAGGCGGCGGTGGTCACTCTGGAGGCCGAAGATGCTCTGGTTGGTTCTGCCACGGTTCTTACCGTGTCTGTAGTAATAATGGTGGTACAGGCGGTAACGGAGGAAATGGAGGCGGTGGAGGCCGAGGAGCTGGATACTATTGGAATGGTAGTGCTTGGACTGCAAAGAATAGTGGCGAGAATGGTACAGGAGGAACTGCGGGCAGTAATGGAGGAACCAATGCAGGCAAAGGAGGTACAGGAGGCGATGGCGGAAATGGCGGTAATTATGAGTCCAACGCTCAAAATGGAGATACTGGTAATACAGGAAACAACGGCGGAGGTCAACAACAAAGTTGTGGTTCAAATGGTTCTATGAGTGGGCAAAGTGGTAAAGCTGGTGGTAGCAAGGGCAACGGAGCATCAAGACACTCTACCAGTAATGGTGCAAGTTTAAATCTAACCTAGTCCGTAAATATATTCCTTACTAATTCCATCAGCTGATGCAGTCATAATTGTGGCACCAAACACAGCGTTGGAATTATGTTCCCATGTAGATAATTCTTCTGTCCAATCAGATATACTGGCTATCCCTGCAACTGAAGCATTGTGTGATTGATGTCTTTCAGTCCATTTTGATATGTTGTCATTAGGCGATGTGCCCTCTGGAGCATCTTTCATAAAATGTGTAGATAGAGAATACCCAATTTGTTTTAATAAACCATTTTCATCACACTCAATAATCATTTCTGGCAAATAGACTTCCGAATTATCATATAACTTATCCTCTATACTATTAGTCAGTCCCATACAACTCTGATATATTTTTGTATTTGATCTAGTCCCAACATATTTGTATATTTCATCAGACACTTTTGCTATGGGACTTTTTACAAGTCCTATTTTTATATGTTTATTAACTCTACTAATATTAATTGTAACCACATCATAATCGCCATCAGTATTATCTAATATATCCAATAACCCTTTCAGTAGATTATTGTTACCTGTAGTTTCTAAAGCTAATTGACATATTGATTCTATTGTAGGAGCAATCAGGGGTATTGGTTCAAAGGATAACAATTCCTCAACCATTACATTGTTTTCAAAATATAAAAACTTAAAGTTCTGTAGATATGGGAATAACTTATTCTCTCCGAGTGAACCATCAAAGTATTGATATTGACTAACACCAGTAGGCACAGGTTGTCTGAACCCATATTTGGTAGCACTAGAACTCTTCCTTATACCACAACCATTATTGTAATCTACAGTAAACAAGTCTGGATAAACTTCTATGATTTCTTTTACCGCATCAACATCAGCACTATTCAATAAGTTGGGGTACTTACCTGAGTTAGATATTGCAGTTAAATTGTCTAAGTCAACCATTGTTTTCCTTTTTGATAACTGAACCAAGTTATAACAGAATACCTCTCGCCTTGGGTGACAGGGGTGATTTCATGTTTGAATAGGTGATTGCTCGGATAAACATGAGCAGAATTTTCACCTGATATGATATTATAGTTTTCCCAAAAACGAATATTACCACCCTCATAATCTCCGTTGATAGCATAAGATGTAGTTACTGAACCAGCATCAGCGTCAACATCAGCATGAGGAGAAAGATACCCGCCTTCTGGATATTTACATAACCAATATCCTGAGTATTTATCGTATATGGCTGCTGGTAAATTATCACCAATATCTCTGTATATGTTAGGCATCATCTTCATGTGTGCCTTATGAATTAAATTAAATATCTCACCATGTCGAGGCTCTATCTCTACCTGAGCCCTCAGTCCATGTAGATTGTAATATGTGTTTGCTGGTGGATTACTTACTTCTGGCCAGTCGAATCCTCTAATGAGTCCGAGCAATCGTTGATGATCGACTGTAGGAAGAACATTCCGATAATGAAAGATACTGTCCAGTAATCCCACTCTCTCATAATTATGACTCATTGATATTTACGTTTAAGCAATCTGGAAAAATAAATCCCGACATTGATACCCTCGGCACATCTTTATACCAACCTTTCTTAACTACGGCACTGTGCCACATATATGATGGATAGATAATCATTCTGTTAAATTTCATTGGAATGTGATGTTCTTCTTCCCAAACATCATCAATTAACATTGTATCATTATCTATCAAATCTTCTGCCTTATCAGAAAAATCATATATCCATTCTTTAAAATTCCAATATTCCTCTGTTCGTTTGAATGGTGTATATACTTTCTCCATATTAGTAAGTCCAGTAGCATTATGCCTAAAGAATGAAGTTCCACCCTGTATGTTTTCTTCTGGATTCAAATACAATACTGTTGCAAACATCGCTGGGTCAACGTGTGGTTGGATAGAAATTCTATGTACATCTCTATCACTGTGCATAGCGTTGACTTGATATGAAACCTGTACATCATTTGGTTCTATATCAGTAAAGTCAGTTAACTTCTGAATCATATGTCCAGTAAGATAACTAAGTTCTGGTAAACTAATATGCAATTTTGATTGATAGCCTGGAAATACCTCCTCTGGATCGCCAGTATTAATATCATTGAATTGCATTGGAAGTTTCTGCACCACACTCTCTAGGAAAGCATGAGGATTTTCCAATACATTATCAATCACAATAATCGGGTGGTTTTCCAACCTAGTCACTTCATAATGTAGGTTATCAGAGACTTTGTGAGTCCTATCATCAACAATATTCAGTTGCATAACAAACTTTTTAAATATTTATTCTAAATTTGTAACGTCTTTTAGAGTGTCAATTTCTGCCTTGAGTTCTTTGATTGCCTCTATAAGTACAGGAACTAATTTCTCATACTTAACAGTTAGGTATTCGTCAGTAGGTCTAACAGCAACAGCCTCTGGGAATACGTCTTGCACCTCTTGTGCAGATACGCCAAGATGTCTGCCGTTATTTAATCCTAGATTTAAACCAATTTCATTGAACTCATATGTAAATCCACTTAACTTACATACCTTAGCGACGGCACCTTCAATCTGTTCGAGATTTGTTTTTAATCTCATGTCAGATGCGAAAGCAGTAATGTCTCCACCCACTGATAGATCAGTACCATCAAATGTAAGATTACTTGATGTTGTAGTGCTATTTGATGATGAGTTGAATAAAACTCTGTTTGCTCCACCAACTACGTTAGTTGCAGTTGTGGCTGTGGTTGCATTACCATTTAATCCACCACTAGCAGAGAATGTTCCTGTAACAGTTAGGTTGTTGATACTATTAGAACCACTCAAGGTAGAGTTGGTTGCAGTCAATCCAGATGGGAAGGCACCTGATCCGCCTTGGAATATACCAGTTGCAGTAATATCTTTGACCTTTGTACTACCTTGAGAGTTTCTGGCCATGATAGATGCACCGCTTGACCAGTTAGTGTCTTTGGTAGATAATCCATCAAGTAAGTCAGCATTTAAGTTAATACATTTAGAGGTAGATGCAACCACAAGTGGAGGCACGTTAGTTGCAGTAGATTGGAACTGGAATGACTTGACCTGTCCAGCAGTACCAGCATCAATAGTCATGTTACCACCACTACCAGCACTCAACGCTGTGATGATACCAGTATTAGCACGAATGGTTGGGGCAGTAAGTCCATTACCGCCAGGTGTCATGTTAATTCTCTCTATTGTTGCAGCAAAACCAACAATACAAGTGTAGATACCAGCGTTAGCAAAGATAGTTAATTGTTCTGCTTCGTTGCCTGGGTTGGAAGGATATTTACTACCAATGTATCTTGTTGTCAATCCATCTGAATCAACATCATTACTAAAGAAGGCGTCAGGCCCGATCAAGTCATCAGTAAATGTAATATCAGTACAAGTTAGGTCAGCAATATTCGCAAGTTCAATATCAGCATTACCACCACCAGCGGAAGGAACTGTTAGGTTAGTGATAGTTGCATTTGTAACTGTCTCATTGGCAATAGTCGCTTGGTTAGTAACTTGTAAGTTAGTTGCAATACCACTGAAGATATTAGAAGTGTTTACATATTCTGTTCCAACATGAGATATAGTTGTGATACCAATATCGGAATAGTTTTTAGCAATCGCTGCATCAGTGACCACAATATTCGTAACGATACCCGAACTTGCATACAACTGGTTAACAGCCTCAAGAGTTCCAAATGAACCGTTGTCAGCATTAACAAATGTACCGTTGAATGTACCACCTGTACTCTCAAGGTTTCCAACTTTTAGCGTACCAGCAAATGTACTTACACCAGCGAATGTTGACTTCCATGGCCCTTCAAAGTGTATTGCGGCAGCAGGCTTGAAGGTTACATATGTACCAACAACTTCCATGTTATAAAGTCTGGAAGTACCAGCTTCATGTACCTGAGTATAGTAACCATGATTTTCCCAAGGGATTCCATCATAGGATATACCACCAGTAGTATTGTATCCCCAGAAATTAGCGTTCTTCTTAATTACTAGAGTGTCATAAGATACACCAGCGAATGACTGATTAGCAGCAAAGGTAACAACACCAGCAACAAACAAGTCTTTGATTTTAACAACACCATTGACCTCAAGTGAATCTTGGAAGGTAAATTCATTATCAGATCTTCCAATACCTAACTGATCTACTTTATAGAATGATCTGTTTGTTTCTTGTGAAACTACACCAAATCGCCTCCATTCACCCTCTGCAAAGATATGTCCCAAATATCCACCAGCATTAGGTACACCAGCAAATGATATGTCACCTGATCTTGCAGCATCTACAGGGGTAGAGATACCAACTGTGAGTAACTTACCCTGTGGGGCGTCTCCTCTGATTGATAAGTTGATAGTTTCAATACCATCATCAGATGTATTGGTGATCTTCTCGGTGAAATTAACAGGGCCATAGAACTGTGATGTTCTATTGTTGTTGTCTCCACCCTCAACTGTGAGTGATTCTCTAATCAATACTTCATCAAATACACCTGATGCTCTCTTGATTGTCTCGGCCTCTGCATCGTCACCAACATAGGTGAACACTGGCGCTTCAAGAACTTCCTCTTCACCTGTGATAGATGATAACTTCTTATATCCTGTGAAGAAGTCTCCAGAGTCGTTCATACCAGTATAAACAA
>CEUU01015975.1_pt1 | contig 11869 bp, 9 predicted proteins | sample 531321 | NCBI WGS metagenome assembly CEUU01 (sample SAMEA2622658, study PRJEB7988) | marine metagenome | isolation source: saline water (ENVO:00002010), including
ATCAAAACTGTCGGGGCTATTTTTTTTACAAACTTCATCTAATTTATTTTATCATTATTCTAATTAACCTGAGTTCACGGTTCGGTTACATCCTATCAGATACCCAATAAAAACAAAATATCCCAGGTAGTAAGGACAACAAAATATTCAACACTAAAAGAAAATAGTTTGACTGATTGTAGAGCTGAAAATTTTCGAAGGAGAAAGTACTGAAGGTACTGAAACCTCCGCATAAACCAATGATCGCAAATGGATATATCCATTCACTTTTCAGCTCTTTGGTCCAAAAATAAAGCACCAAAGTAAAAATAAGACAAGCCGTCAAATTTGAAATCAAAGTTGCGAACGGAAAATCAGTCGTCCATCGCGAAAAAACTTTACTTACACCAAATCTCAGTAGACTTCCTAACCCACCACCGAGAAAAACGAGTACATAATTCATGCAACTTTAACTTTCTTTAAAAGTAGGAATTGTAAAATAAATTTAGCCAATACATATCCTAAAAGCGCGCCGCAAATGACGTCGCTCACAAAATGAACCCCTAGATATACACGGCTGTATATGATAAGTAGCGCAATAACAAACAATACAACTTTCACCCATCGCTGATTAATGAGCGTGTATATGATGGTCAATATTCCAAAATAATTTGAAGCATGAGAGGATACAAAACCAAACTTACCTCCTTTATAAAGTGAGCCATCTGGATACTCGTGAAGGTGAAGCTGGGGTTTAAGCAATAAATTATGTGAGGGACGATAGCGCTGAAAAACTTCCTTAAAGGCATGAACAGATAGCTGATCGGTTAATATAATCGTTAATATAATTGCTATAAATATCCAAGTTAACTGCTTCGAATTGTATGCCTTAAGTAAGAAATAAGAGACAAAAGGAAGCAGGAAAAATAAGATATATGAACCAGATAGAAACCACATAAATGAATCTAAAAATGTAGAATGCATTGCATTGATTGCCAAAACTAAGTGATGGTCAATGGCTTCTAATTGTTCAATCATCTTGCAAAAGTTTCCAAATCTCATCCTTGAGCTCAATAATTCCAGATTGCGCCACGGAGGAAATGAACAAATAATTCATACCTGCTAAACGATGATCAAGTTCCATTCTTATCTCATCTTCAAGTTCTCTGTCAAGCATATCAGATTTGGTGATGGCAAGAATAGACTCCTTATGTAAAAGTTCTGGATTATATGCTTTAAGCTCAGACTTCAAGATACGATACTCCTCAGCAATGTCATCCGCGTCAGCCGGAACCATATATAGAAGAAGTGAATTTCTCTCAATATGCCTCAAAAAACGATAACCAAGACCCTTTCCTTGTGCTGCGCCTTCAATAATACCTGGAATATCAGCCATAACAAAGGAGCGATGGTCTCTGTAAGACACAATACCTAGATTAGGTCGAATGGTCGTAAATGGATAATCTCCTATTTCTGGTTTGGCAGCAGAAACAACAGAAAGCAATGTACTTTTACCTGCATTTGGGAAACCGACAAGACCAACATCGGCCAAAATTTTAAGCTCAAGAACTTTCCATCCCTCGATACCAGGCTCGCCAGGTTGTGCATGACGTGGAGTTTGATGTGTCGACGACTTAAAATTATTATTCCCCAGACCTCCACGACCTCCACGCTGTATAATTTTCTCTTCACCATCTTCCGTAATTTCAAAGAGAACCTCATCGGATTCATCATCTCGGACAATGGTGCCTAGAGGAACATCAATATATACGTCCTTTCCCTGAGAACCTGTCTTCAAATTACTCGAACCATGTGCACCATGCTCAGCCTTAATATGTTTTTTGAATTTCAAATGTAATAAGGTCCAGAGCTGTTTATTTCCTCTTAAATATACATGACCTCCTCGACCGCCATCGCCTCCATCAGGACCGCCCTTTGGTATATACTTTTCTCTCCTAAAGTGAGTAGACCCACCTCCGCCATTTCCAGATTTGACATGAATCTTTACATAATCGACAAAGTTATCTGAAGCCATTATATGGACTAAATTGACTTTATTGAATTAAACAGCCGAGCTGTAATTTCATCCACGCTCCCCATTCCTTCGATAGAAACTAATTTTCTTTGTTGCGCATAAAAAGATTTAACAGGTGAAGTTTCTTTATGATAAACTGCAATCCTGTTGTCAATAATTTTAGGATCTGCATCATCAGCTCGTCCACTTACCTCTGCACGTTTGATCAATCTCTTTTTGAGCTCGTCCTCTTCAACATCTAAGGAGAGCATTAACGTAATTGAGGTATCAATGGAATCAAGAAAAACATCTAATGCCTCCGCTTGGGCATTTGTCCTTGGAAAACCATCAAAAATAAATCCTTTAGGGTCACTGTGCTTAAGCACCTCTGCACGAAGTAAATCTATAGTCACACTATCGGGAACCAATTTTCCTTGATCCATGTAACTTTTAGCCAGCTTACCTAGCTCTGTTTGTCCTTTTATATTTGATCTAAATATATCACCTGTCGAGAGGTGCACCAAACCAAATTCATCTATTAGTCGTTCAGATTGTGTCCCTTTTCCTGCGCCTGGAGGGCCAAATAGCACAATATTCAACATAATTTTATTCTTTTAATTGATATAACTCTTTAATATTTCTTCCAGCTTCATCGTAATCCAAACCGTATCCAACGACAAATTTATTAGGAATTTCGAATCCAACATACTTTGGAATCTTTTGACCTGCAAATGCGCTTTCTTTAAAAAGTAAAGTACATACCTCAATGCTCTTTGCACCATGAGATTCCATTAGCTCCATTAATTTATCCACTGTCGTACCTGTATCAACGATATCTTCAACAATAATAACGTGCTTATCCTTAATGTCTTTATTCAAACCGATCAACTCGCGAACAACACCAGAGGTCTTTGTCCCTTGATAGGATGCGAGCTTTATAAAAGAAATTTCAAGATTCATGTCTAATGATTTCATTAGATCAGAAGTAAACATGAATGCACCATTTAAAACACTTAAAAAAATGACTTCGCGACCCAAATAATCCTGCTGAAGTTCCTTTGCAAGGGCAGCAATTCTAGCCATTATTTTATCCTCAGCCAAATACAGAGAAAAAGTTTTGTCAATAAGACGAATTTCAGGCTTCATACGGGCATCAAAGATACAATTTTAGGTTCGAAGATGAAATTAATTTGATTAGAGGCGTATCTTTGTATCATGCATAGAAGATGGAATTCTAAAGATTTTAAAATTGGCGTCCTTGGTGGAGGCCAATTGGGAAGAATGTTGATTCAAGAGGCGATAGACCTAGACATTCATTTACACATGATGGACCCAGATCCAAATGCACCATGCTCGTTAATCGCGCATTCCTTTACTTGTGGCTCCATAACCGACTATGAGTCAGTAATTGAATTTGGTATGGACAAACATCTAGTCACAGTTGAAATAGAAAACGTAAATATTGAGGCGCTCGAGACACTTGAGGAAAAAGGCGTAAAAATTTTTCCACAACCTAGAGTATTAAGAACGATAAAAGATAAAGGAACACAAAAACAATTTTATACGGATTTCGGAATACCTACTGCCCCTTTTAAACTCTATGAGAACGCAAATGATATCAAAGATGCCGATATAAATTATCCTGTTATCCAAAAGATGAGAACAGGTGGTTATGACGGTAAAGGTGTGCAATTGCTAAAACAACCCGAAGATTCTTTCGATGCCCCCAACCTTTGTGAATCGCTGATTGATTTCGATAAGGAGCTATCCATCATTGTAGCAAGGAATGAAAATGGAGATGTTCAATGCTTTCCATCTGTTGAGTGCGAATTTAATCCAGAGGCCAACCTCGTAGAATATCTCTTCTCACCTGCCAATATTTCACAAGAAATAACGTCTAAGGCAAATTCAATCGCAAAAGACCTAATTCAAAAACTAGATATGATAGGACTACTTGCGGTAGAATTCTTTCTTTGTAAAAACGGAGATTTACTTGTAAACGAGATTGCACCAAGGCCACACAATAGTGGACACCATACGATTGAATGCTGTAATACCTCGCAATATGCCCAACACCTAAGATCTATTTTAAACCTTCCTTTGGGAGATACTAGGCTGCTTAATCCAGGTGCCATGATTAATATTCTTGGAGAAAAAGGATTTACGGGACCTGCCATATATGAGGGACTTGAAAAGATTTTAAAACTCCCAGGCGTACACCCACATATTTATGGTAAAACTGATACAAAACCATTTCGAAAAATGGGACACGTGACCATCACTGGAGATACCCTTATTGAGGTTAAAAATATTGCAGAAAAGGTGAAAGAAAGCATCAATGTAAAAGCATAAAAAAGCCACCGAAGTGGCTCTTTACTTGTCTACAAAGTATTTTATTCCACGACAAAACGTTTCATTTTATTTCCATTGTCACTCGTATATGATATTGCGTATACGCCAGGTGAAAAGTCAGATATATCGACTTGGTAGCTCCAGCTACCACTTGTTTCATTCATTTCAAAATCTTTCACTAATTGACCTTTCGCATTAAATATCCTCAATTGATTTGAATTGGAATTGAAGATATCAACAGTTACGTTTAACATGGTGGATGCAGGATTGGGAAAAACTTTGAGTTTATCATCAATTTGATCATTAAAACCATCAAATACACCAACATTTGAACCCTCCTCATAGCCGTTACTCACTGCCTCTGTAATTGAGGTTGAGGCTGCGTTGTCAATTCTTCCATCAGGAGATAAAAGCAAACCTACGATGTGCATGTTATTCTCATCCCAATCTGATGGAAGCGTAAATGAATAATTACTAATTACACTTTCGCCGGCGTTGACATTTGCAGGAAAAGAGATAGAGGAGCCTTCGAAGCTCGGTGCTATTGAACGTGCCACATGATCATAAACCATTTGAGCAGCTGGCACAGGATTAGGAAGAGATTCATAGCCTCCCATTACGCCATTACCTCCACCTGCGTATGCGTTTGATTGATTATACCCAGCATCTGTTCCTGTCACACCATCCTCTGTCAGAGCGCAGGCTAATTTATACGAATTTGTTACTGCTTGATTAAAAGTAGATTTTACAGATACATCTAAAACTCGTGAAATTGGATCCCAATTTGCACCATTAACAAGAAGACCCGCAGGTTGATTTAAAAGGCGGTCTAAGAAGTCAGCATTCATCGCTGATGGATCCACATCGGCTCCCCTATCAACCAATGCACTTGGATATCCACTTATGGAACCGCCAATTCCGGCATCATAAACGGCATCTGTCATTGGATCACCATTATGAACGGCAATCCCTATCCATAGGTCCCCATATTGCTCTTCAAATAAATCCATATAAACTGCTCCTCTTGGACACCACTGGCACCATGTACCAGTTGCTTCCTCACCAACAACAACCTTACCTTCAGCGGGTACAATTGGATCAATAGTAATAATTTTAGAATCATCGGAAGGATCATCGTCAAAAGTAAATCCATTGACATTCGAAATTGTTACAGTCAGATCGTTATTACCCAATACTGGGGTTAAAGCCGCACCAAAAGTATGTTCATAGGTATCTAATGAGGCTAAGTTTAAGCCTGTGATATTTTCTGTGACATCCGTTCCATTGTAGTTGTAGGTCAAATCAAAAGAATTAATCTCAAACTGACCTAGATTTCTTGCTGTGGCCGTCACATCATACGTCAAGCCAGCAATACCGTTGATTTGAGAAATAAATGAAACACCTCCATTGAGCGGAGGCAAAGTAGCTGGTAAATGCGTATAACTTATATCATCCACGTAAAATCCTGAAATACCATTTCCACCTTGACCAGTTGGATTCACAGGATATAAATCCAAAATCCCAATTTGACCCGTCGGATTTGAAAAAGAGCCCTGCGAAACATTATCAATGAAAAGCTCCCAAACATTTGAGGTAAGGTCCATATCAACTCTTAGGTTAAACCATTGTGCACTTGGATAATTCGCATTAATATATGGTGTTCCTGAATTGGAAAGTTTCAATGTGCCGTCTTCGAGCATATAGCAATCAAGTGCCCAAACTTCAGCAACAACAAGCGTACCCTGAAGGTTGAAGTAAGCTCCCTTTCCTGCTTCAACATAAAAGTTGGCCTCGAAGGAAAAATTTCCAGAATTATATACCTGATCAAATGGAAGTACGACATCAGCAGGTCCTCCATTTGGTGAAGTAGAACTGAAATAAATTGATTTGGAACCACTGCTCGCATTGTTATCCGTAATCTGAACATCTTCAGCGCCACCCTCAGCACCACTCCAAGTCGTCCAATCAGTAGAACTTGAACCCAAATAAGATCCCACAGTATAGGATTCAAAATCATCCGAAAAGGTTTGTGAAAAAGTCCACGAGACCACAGAAGACATGACAAACAATAAAAATCTTTTTTTCATAGTTTTTAAATTAAGTTTAGTTATTTCTTATTCTTAAAACTGCATAATCGTTAAAGAATAAGGAGGACCCTAATATCGTTATTTTTCATGAAAAAACATTTAAAACGAACAATTCATACAATTTAATTGTTGCACCACATTTTTTGAGTAAATTCGAGCCTTAATATTTAAATCTTTAAAGAATGAATCCTGATTATCAGTTAATGTTAATTGCTTGGGCTGGTGTTGCAGCTTGGGTTGCGTTTGTGATCTTTTCAAATCGAAAAATACATCCTAAAGCTTTATTTGCTCTGTTTATGGTTGAGCTATGGGAACGCTTCAGCTACTATGGTATGCGTGCACTTCTCATCTTGTACATGACTGCTAGCGTTATTGATGGTGGCTTCGCCTTTGATGATGCCAAAGCGTATGGAATATATGGTGCATATGGCGCATTGGTTTATTTAACACCTCTGATTGGAGGATTCTTTGCAGATAAATTAGTGGGTTTCAGAAAAGCCATTGTTTGGGGAGCCGTTCTAATGGCCATTGGTCAGTTTACGTTGTTCTTGAGTGGTAATGCAAATGAAGTATCTTTTTACATAGGATTGGCTGTATTGGTTGTCGGAAACGGTTTCTTTAAGCCAAATATTTCGAGTATGATCGGACGCTTCTACGAAGAGGGAGATAAACGTCGAGATGGTGCATTTACATTATTCTACATGGGTATAAATATGGGTGCTTTCCTTGCTCCCTTGACGTGCGGTGCGATTGGAGAAAATGAAGGTTGGCAATACGGATTCTTGACTGCAGGTATAGGTATGGTTATCGGTTACCTTGTATTTGTGTGGGGCTCTAGACAAGGAATTTATGAGGACGTCGGAAACGGACCTGATGTCGAATTAGAAAAGCCCATCATCCCAGGCTTATCCAACAAATTATTGCCTGCTGTTTCGACTGTAATCATGATTATATTAGGATCAACGCTCATCGTTTACAACGATATTGTTGACGTGATTTTGGTTGTTCTGGCCATCTTAGTCATTGGCTACCTTCTTTATGAGGCAGGTAAAATGGAACTCCAAGCGAAGCAAAGAATTTGGGTAGTGGTCGTACTTTTGTTCTTTACCACAGTATTTTGGACCTTCTTCGAGTTGGCTGGTTCTGCCTTGAGTCTTTTTACAGCAAGAAATGTAGATCGTTCCTTATTTGGTTACGAAATTAAAACTACTTTCTTCCAATCCTTCAACCCATTATTTATTATGCTTTTTGCACCAATATTCTCTTGGATTTGGATTAAGTTATCCAATGCAAATAAAGAGCCTGCTGCACCGTATAAATTTGGTATGGGCTTGCTCCTATTAGGCCTTGGATTCCTTGCACTAAACCTTGGTGGAGCATCTGCATCTGCTGGAATGATTCCGGCAATATTCATGGTACTTCTTTATTTGCTTCACACAATAGGTGAGCTTACACTATCGCCCGTTGGACTCTCATTGGTAACTAAACTTTCTCCACGTCACATGGTTGGATTCCTCATGGGGATCTGGCTGCTGTCTTCTTCTCTTGCACATCAAGGAGGAAAGCATATTGCAAAATTGACTACGGTGAACGAGAAGACGATTGTTCAGAGTGATGCATTTAAAACCTCTGATATGGACGAGGATGTAAAAACAGTGCTGCTAACCAAGAAGTTCACGGATAAATTAGACGACAACTCCATTGAGTCTGTATTGACAGATTCATCGTTTATTGCGGAGCTAAACTTAAAGGGAAACAAAACATACTCCAAATCATCTGTATATGTGAAAGAGGCACTAGAAGAAGCGGAAAGCTACAAAGGAAGCAAAAAAGAAAAAATGCTGAAAGCGGCCAGTGTTAGCTTTATAACATACGAGGATAATACGATCACAGCGGATACGGTTTCACAGAGCGAACTGAAAAAGCTTACAGAAAACACACCTGGAACGGCCGTAATAAATTCCATAAGAGGCGAATCATTAAATAAAGGGTTGAGTGTTTTTGAAATGCTCGGTTTTATAGCAATGGCCTGTGGATTAATCTTGTTTTTAATTGGGAAGCCAATTAAAAAATGGATGCACGGCATCAACTAAAAAGAAATAAAAGGCTGCATAGTGCAGCCTTTTTTATTTTCTTTTCATACTTAACTTAAAATCATGAAAAAAACAATCGGTTTAATCGGATTATTCATTTGCGGTCTAATTTTTTCATTTAAAAGTCAGACAAAAATTGAAACCTCGAACTACCTTAACAATAGCGCTGAAAACAAATCCATCGCATTTAGTGAGCTTGAAGGGATATTCTATGCTTCTGAGGATCCAAATTTGACGGTCACATTTGAGGGAATGTATGATTATGCTGTTTATTTTGATGCGAATGATACGGAACTTCTGTCAAATACAAACATTTTCTTGAAGGACTTACAAAGAGGAGACCACACGATTACCCTAAGGAAGACAAATGCAGCAGGCAATGTAGAGGAGATCAGTAAGTCATTTAAGGTGAAAGCTGCAAGACCATGGCTTTCAAATGATGCCACGGTGTTTGGATTATTAATGATTGTTCTATTTTTCGTTTTCAAAACCGCTAAAAGTGAGCGAAGTTATTTCAAGAAATTCTACAAGGTCGTACCAGCGCTATTGTTATGCTATTTCATTCCGGCTGGACTAAACTCATTTGGAGTCATTTCTTCAGAGGAATCAAACCTATACTTCATAGCCTCAAGGTATCTATTACCCGCGAGTTTAATATTGTTGTGCTTGAGCATAGATATTCCAGCTATTAAAAGACTTGGAACTAAAGCAATTATTATGTTTTTTGCAGCTACAGCAGGAATTGTGGTTGGTGGGCCTCTTGCACTTTACGTAGTATCTTTATTCGCCCCTGAGGTCCTGGAGGGGGAGATTTGGAGGGGACTATCTACTGTTGCCGGATCATGGATTGGTGGTGGAGCCAATCAAACCGCCATGAAAGAAATCTATGGCGCCAGTGACCAAATGTTTTCTGCAATGATTGTTGTGGATGTATTTGTTGCAAATTTATTTATGTCCGTACTGCTTTTTGGAACCGGATACAATAAGAAATTAAACCGCTTTTTCAAGGCCGACGACTCTGCAATTGAAAGTTTGAAAACGAAAATGGAAGAATTTCAGTTGAGTGTCTCAAAAATTGCAAGCTTTAATGACCTCATCTATATGTTAGGAATAACATTTTGCTGTGTGGGTATTGCCCATTTAGGGGCAGACAACATAGGACCATGGGTATCAGAATTGCTCAGTGGTATGGAAAATCAAACTGCAGCACGATTGATGGTTTCTTTTGGTAATGGTTTCTTCTGGCTGGTGGTCCTTTCTACTCTATTTGGGGTTGGCCTTTCATTTACCAAATACCGTGAATTTGAAGGCGTTGGCGCGTCAAAAATAGGCAGTGTATTCCTTTATGTTCTCGTTGCTACCATAGGTATGAAAATGGATATCATGGAGTTAATCGCAAATTGGGGAGTATTTAAATTCTTACTCTCAATTGGTTTGATTTGGATTATTGTTCACGCCCTATTCCTTTTTGTTGTTGCGAAAATTATTAAAGCCCCTTTCTTTTATGTAGCTGTTGGAAGTCAAGCAAATGTTGGAGGAGCAGCGTCTGCACCAATCGTTGCTAGTGCCTTTAGCCCGTCTTTAGCTCCAGTTGGAGTTCTACTTGCAGTGCTTGGGTACGCTGTTGGGACATTCGGTGCTATTCTATGCACTTTGATGATGCAAGCACTCTCGGTTTAAATTGAAATCAACTAATTTAACGTACCTATTCTTTTACTAACTAAAGATTCGACCTTTTGACAAAATTGTAAAGGCATAAAAGTACGCCACTCAAGTTCTTCTAGCTGTCCACCCATCACAAAATAATGATCAAGGTTGGCCGAAACAAATTCCTTCACAACATGCTCATGAAAATTTACCATGGCGATCCAACCATCCTCAACGTCGTCAAACCATTCGTCATAATAACATTCATCAGAAGCATGAAAATTCAACACATTTTCTCCAATTAAGATAAACTTATCTATACCCGTTTTCATAATCGGTTCCACAACGTCTCTTTTCAGCAACATTATATCATTTTCAATGGCATCATTCCACTCACCGATAAGTTCAAGAACCGCATGACCAAGATCATAATCTACGAATAGCACCTTAACAAAAAGCGTCGGTGAACCAAAGAAATCCCACTGCGGGTGAATCAGAAAGTTATAGATGCGATTAGAATATTCAAACTCACTATAAACCCGCTCATAAAATGGTGAAGAAGGGTCCTCAGAGGCAATATAATATCCTCTCCAATTATAGTGTGGCTCTATAAAGTGCATATTCAAATTTAGTCAAGTGAATTGACATATTCTTATTAATTTTAAGGAACTTTTAAAACGCACATTTTATGCGCATTTATATCGCTCTTTTAGGTACTGTCTGTTTACTTTTGGCATGCTCAACTGAAGAAAAAAATGCCTCTAAAATCCATTCTAAAGAAATTTGGCAGACGGAAGCGACTGCTTTTTTGTCTAGTGAAACGAATCTAATTTCGTTTGGGGTTGTTGATATAAATCAAATTCTTACAAAATCCATTTATGATTCTGAATTATCTGAGTCAGGTCTAGTTCCTTTGGATATGATTGATGACTATTCGAAAGTCATTCGTACTGAATTACCAATTTACTATGCAGTAAAATCAGATACTACAGGTGATTTAACCGACGTAGAGTTGATCGTGGTCTGTAAAATAAAAGATCCAGATCTAGCAATCGAAACGATGAAAAAAGATTTCCAAATCGGAGAACTCATTCATGAAAATGACGTGAAATTCATACTTGAAAACGATATCAAAATCGGTCTAACAAAAAGTGAAATGATCTTTCTGATATCGGAAAACATTACGAATGATCAGGCAAAGTTTAGCATTCACAATACAATCGAAGCTTTACAGAGCAATAAAACCAATAAAGATATTAGAGAAATCATCACCGCCCAAGAGGACATCATATCTGCCTTGAACATTGAAGCGGTACAAAAATTTGTATCATCCGTATCTCAAACCGGAGACTTGGAGTCTAATAAAAACATGACAGGTACAATTACTATGCGACTAAGCTTTGAAAAAGGAAGAGTCATAATGACCAATAAAAACTATTTATCAAAGGAGTTTACGGAATGTAATTTATTTGCTGAAAATAGTAAGCAAATGCTGAGTAAACTCGGAGCAGGTTCCCCTATTGCGGCTTTGACTATCTCTCTTGACTTGGAAGGACTTGAAAAACTGAAGCGACAATACCTACCAAAGAGTATTTCAAATACAATACAGGATTCAGACCTTGACCCAAGTCTAAAAAACCTAGTACCGAAAGAGTTATCAGTAATCGAAGCTTTCATTCAAAAAGATGGAATTCAAA
>CEUU01076499.1_pt1 | contig 11818 bp, 11 predicted proteins | sample 531321 | NCBI WGS metagenome assembly CEUU01 (sample SAMEA2622658, study PRJEB7988) | marine metagenome | isolation source: saline water (ENVO:00002010), including
CTGGATGACGCTGAATGTCTTCCTCGTCTGGAACAAAAGAAAAATTCTCCGTTAGCTGCTCCATGTACTGTGCGGGGTTTCGGCTCTCCGGCTGCGCGGTGAAAATTGTGCGTAAGTTGTTAAGCACGTATTCAGGTCGGGTACGTTCCAGGAGAAAGAGCTGCTGTCCGCTTGGGCACTCGGGGATTTGGGTTGCGAAGGGGTTGGTAGGATCGGTCTGCTCATCAGAAAGTGCATCTGCACAATGGGGAAAGAGCAGTGTGCTCGTCTCTGGGCCACAGCGACATTCAGCCTGATCGGAGTCCCCTAAGCCGCAGCTGGTGAGCGTTGCCGCTAGGAGGGCACAGCTGCTGACGATTAGTAGTTCGCTGAGAACGGGACGGGCGAGAAACACAGGAAAAATACGATCAGGCAGAGGTAGCCAACCCAGCGCCGCTTTCGATCCAGCTTAGTATATGAATCATAGGGCGCAGGATGGTCCTTGCCAAAAAGAGTGAGAAAAAAGGCCAAGGCGAGCCAGCCGGGCCAGCCCGAGGGCCATGAAGGTAGCCAGACTATGGTCGCTAGGCCATATAGGCCCATAGCAATAAGCAGGGCAAAGGTCAGGCGTGCAATACGTCTGTGCCAACGCGCAAAGAGGGCATACGTAATGTGGCCCCCATCGAGCTGACCTATGGGAAAAAGATTGAATGCCGTGATAAAGAGGCCGACCCAGCCGGCAAATGCGATGGGGTCGAGCAAAACCTGCTGCTGTGGACCGATAGAAGGCAAAATAACGTGTGCAATTGCGCTGAATAACAGCGGCGCACCCAGCTCAATGGGCGGGCTGTAAAAGTAGTCGCCGGTCACGATCTGTGAGCGCGAGAGCCCGAAGATACAGGCTCCGACGGCTACGAAGAAACCAGCTAACGGGCCGGCTGCGCCAATGTCGAGTAGAGCACGATTGTGCGGAATGGCCGAACGGATTTTGATCACGGCGCCCAGCGTGCCAAGAAACGATACGTAGGGCAGCGGTAGAAAGTAGGGCAGCGAAGCCTTAACGCCCCAGCTGCGGGCGGCGAAATAGTGCCCAAATTCGTGTACGGTCAAAATAGTCAGCAGCGTAGCGGCAAAGGGAATGCCCTCTACGAGATGCACGAGTGTGCGCAGGGAAACGAGTGGATCAACCCCCTGCTGCATGGCGCCAGCTGCCATCATGGATAGGAGCGTCAGCACAAAGAGGACGCTGTGAATCCACGCTCTCGTTGGCTCGGCCGTAGGCAGAGGAGGTGGCGTGGAAGACGTGGGCCGATAGACGACCGCCGGGGGAGGTGCTTGCACGGGACGCGGAACCGACGGGGGGCGTGTTTTGCGCCATAGATTCATCGGGCTGTAGCACCCCCATTGAACTGAAGGCTCACCTGGTGTGCCTGACCGAGTCCGTTGGAAAAGGGCATATACGCGTAGTCGACTGTCCACGAGCGGACGCGGATGCGCATACCGCCCGACAGGCCGCGACTATCTGCTGTCTGATAGCCTAAACGCAGAGCCAAGAAATCCTGTGTCCAATACTGCCCTCCGGCGTGGAGGCTGAGGTCGGTCTCTCTCGCCTTTTGTATTTCGATGCCCAATAGCAGGTCTTGCACGCCCTCGTATGTCAGGCCAATGCGCCCTTCTGTTGGCAGGGGCGTCGCGAGTCGCTCAAGTCGATTCATGGCTCCCGCGTTGAGCAGGGCCGCGCCCGCTAAGAGGTGATCCCCAAGGGGGTATAGCAAGCCCATATCAATGCCGTAGCCGATGGCTGATTGGGTGGAAATCGACTGGCGCAGCAGCTTGATCTGACCGCCCAGACGCATTCCACTCGACAGGCTACGCGCGTAAACAATGCCCGTGGCCAGATCGTACGCGCCAAACGTGCCCAGCGGTTGCCTGCTGGGACCCGTGCGGTATTCGATTCCATCGGCCTGCCAGATCTGTGCGCGCAGTGCCCAGGCGTTGTGCGTGCCCTGTCTGACTGCGTGCAGGTGCTGCTGGTTGATGTCACCTATCCAAGCGTTGTGTGAAAGCGCATAGGCCCGTGCGGTGGTTGCCGAGAGGGCGGCTGGGTTGGTGGCTTCGGGACCGCGCAGTGCCGCACTTAGATCTGCCATGCCCGCCGGCCGTGCGCTGCCGCTCAGGCGCAGAGACGGGAACCCCGTTTGTGCCGAGACGTTTAGTGGGCTCAGTATTGCGAGAAAGAGAAGAAGCCAGACCATGTTAAAAGGATACCTCTAAGCCGATGGTCGTGCGCGCATCTGCGCCGATGGGATCCGTGCCATAGGCGTAGTGGAACTGCAGCTTCTGGCTGCGCATCGGCCTTAGGCTCAGTCCGGCGGCAACTTGTCCCCAAGTCTCTTGGCCGCCCACATTGCGCAGGCCGGTTCGCAGCGTGAGCAGGGGACTCACCGTCCATTCGCCGCCCACGTGCGCTGTAGTCTCATCGCCTTGGGTGACTTCGATGCCGAGCGTACCCTGAGCGAATGGACGGTAGGTGATACCGGCTGATAGCACGCGCGGCAGCAGGTCTTCCGTGCTGCTGCTCTGCCCGTTGTTCAGGCGCACTTTCCAGTTGAGCGAAGCGCTCAGGTTGCGCGCCGCAATGCCGAGTGCGAGTCGTTCTCCCAGCGCGTATTGCACACCCAAGTCGAACCCATGTCCGTTGGCTGTCGACGCATCTGAGAATGGCTCTTCTATCCGCTGGTCAAAAATTTTCATGGCAAAGCCAATTCTCAACCTGTTTCCCAGCGTGCGTCCCGTCGCCACAATGAATGCGTTGGCGATGTCTTTGACGGATCCGGTTCGCTGACCGCTGGCCGTGCGTCCTTCTATGTCTCCCGTGCTGGCGTGTAGCCATGCAAATCCAAAGCCCATATCACCGCGTGGGTTGAGCGCGGCCGAAGCCGTGCTCACGCGTCGGTCGAGCGCGAGCGTCTGCATGGACGTCTGTCCGGACAAGCCGTTCGCGCGCGACAGGCCGGCTGGATTCCAATAAGGTGCGTCCGGGCCGGCGACCACGGCGCTAAAGGCACTGCCTATGCCGAGCGCACGCGCGCCGAGGCCCGTTTCCAAGAATGCGCCGGCAAAGTCGGCGGCTCGTAACGGCGAAGAGAGAAGCGTTAGAGCACACAGACATATGAACAGTGTGTTGCTCAATCTAGGACCACCACTTTGCCAAAGGCCTGTCGGCCGGAGGCCATTTGTATGCGATAGAAATAGGTGCCGTTGGCAACGGATTGACCGCTATTGTCGCTGCCGTCCCACGGTACTTGGTGGTCGATGTTGCCGGCAAAGCGGGTGTTGCTAGCTAGCGTGCGCACCTTGCGGCTGGCGAAATCGTATATGTCGATGTCCACGTCGGTATCCTCCTGCAGGCTGAAAACGATCAGCGCACGGTCGCCGGCTGAAGGGGAAAAGGGGTTGGGTGCTGCATACGTGACGGCCGTGCTGTCGCGCACGCCGCCTTCACCTACAAAGGCGTTCGTATCTAGGGTTCGGACGCGCACTAGGTCGCGAATGATGCGCCAGTTGGCCCCCTCGTCCCCGCTGCGCCCCAGCCCGTTCTCTGCACCGGTCCACAGCACGTGGCCCTCGTTCGATGGGAGCGTCTCCAAACCGACAAACGTGCCGTTTAGCGATTCATTGCTCGAGACTTCTACGGCTTCCCAAATGGATTCATCATACGCTCTCTTGAGCAGCCCTTGGCTCGTCGCTGCCCAGGCAAAGCCCTCGGTAAAGGCAAAGTCCCAGGCAAAGGTCGTGCCCGTCACCGTCCACGTTGTACCGCTATCGCGGCTGTAGGCCATAGAAGCGATTTCTCCGGGCAGCCCCGTCACGTTGGTCCCCACCCACAGGATGGAGGTACCGTCTGTTGCAATCTGCCGCTCTATAGAGAGCACCCAGTTGGCCCCTATCTGGCCGGGCACAGCGGTTCCCTCTCTGTCGAGGCGGACTTTGGTGTTTTGCCAGGTCTGTCCTCCGTCAAACGAGCGCGTCAGGCCGCTAGAAGTGCCTACCCAGACGGTATCCCCATACGCCAGCACAGAGAATGTGCGGTGCAGCAGCCCTTGACTAGCTAGGCTATCGGAGGCGGCCAGGGCTTCGGAGACCAGCGCGGGGTCTGCGCCGGTGCTGGCCAGGCTATCTGCGAAGATGCGCAGGCTGTCTGCGGCCGTATCTCGGGCAAAATAGACGATGTCGTCCGCTCCGTCGGGCAGTGTGCGCCGCCAACGCGTGCCGTCGGCGCTCAGTTGGACCGTTGATCCGGCAAAAAACGCTGCCCAGACCTCGTCCTTTCCGACGGACAGGCCAAAGCAGCCGTTGTCGATCTGGGTCCCGGGACCGCGTTCAAAGCTGGGAATTTGTGGGTCGAAAATGGCCTCGTTGGGAATATGCGTCCAGGTGCTGCCCGCATCGTGAGAAAAGCTTAACCCCGTCCCCATTTGTCGCGTTCCGATGCTCGTGGTGGTATCGATAATCGTTGCAACCCATACGGTATCGCCCACCGCGCTCAGTGCGCTTATGGAGCCGCGGCCCAGTCCGTTCAGCGCGGTGAATGTAACCCAGTCGCTGGCCGAAGTGCCGGTGGTATACTCGGGGTCGAGACGGGCCACACCGCTTTCGGTTGCGGCCCACAGGTAACGACCGCTCCACACGATGTCGCCAATTTCCGTACCAAAAAGGCCTGAAATGGGTTTGGTGGGTGCTGCGGTCTGATGAAAGCGCTGCGGGCGCGCCTCCGCGGTGTGCAACCCCGTCAAGAGGCACAGAAGCGCAATAACTCGTCTCAGTATAGACATTTGGTTTGAACGGATGCGTTAGGCGGCATAGCGTGCAGCGCGTGCGCGCATTGCCTCGATGGCCTCGTAGCCGATTCCATAGTCGCCGATGCGCGTACCGTGCGCATCACCGTGGCTGTCGGACCCGCCTGATATGAGCAGGCCGTGTCGGTCTGCTAGCTGAGTGTAAAAGTCAATTTGGGGCGGTTGGTGAGCGGGATGAAAGACCTCAATACCGTCCAGTCCGAACCTGATGAGCTGCTGGATTACGGCGTCGGGTAGGCTGTGTCCGGGATGGGCTAGAAACGTCACGCCGCCGGCGCGATGGACGCGCGCGATGACCTCCTGGGCCGAGATATGAGGCTTGGCGCGAAACGCCGGTGCGCGGTCACCTATATAGCGATTAAACGCTTCGTCCTTGTCGGCCACAAGGCCCTTTTCGATCATGACGGCAGCGATGTGGGGCCGACCTAGCGGGCTGCCCTGAGCATGGTCCAACACTTCTTCTAACTCGATACCCAGGCCCATATCGTTGAGCCGCTCGACAATGGCAACGCCGCGCTGGCGCCGCGCCTGATGCACTTGGCTGAGTCCGCTGTTGAGCTCGTCGTTATTCCAATCTATTAAGTACGCCAGTAGGTGAACTTCCCGCTCGCGCACGTGCGCGCTGAGTTCGCTGCCGGCAATAACTTCTACCCCCAGGTTGCTGCCTGCTTCGATGGCTTCATCGATCCCTTCGACGGTGTCGTGATCTGTTAGGCTTAGCGCCTGCAGACCAGCATCGCGAGCCTCTTCGACGGCCTGCGTGGGCGTCCGCATGCCATCCGAACAGAAGGAATGCGTATGTAGATCGGCCAAGTTGTAGCGCACAGTTGCCTCTCCTATTGATGGAATGGGCCGCGCAGAGCGCCGTGCGAAAGGTGCAATTTGAAAACAGATAAGACTGATATATAAGAAAGTAGATTTAGTAGATGGCATCAAGGTGTGAAATACGAGACGTTACATATCAGTTTTTACTCATTTCGATGAGCAATTTTCCGTACTTGCCGCGCAGCTTATCCAGGGCACGGTCTCTGAGCTGGCGCACGCGTTCCCGGGTGAGGCCCAGGTGCACGCCTATTTCCTGCAGCGTGAAGTCCTCGCTGTTATCCAGACCAAAGTAGCAGCGGATAATGTAATCTTCGCGCTCGTCGAGTATGCCAAGGCATCGCTTCAGCGTATCTTTGAGTAGCTGGCTTTCCAAATCGCCTTCGAGGTCGATGTGTTCGTCTTGAAGGTACGCCATATGCGGCTGGTCCTCGTCGGCGAAGGCCGGTCCGTCGAGTGAGAGGTCGCCGCTGCTGGCCCACAGTGCGTTGCGGGTTCGTTCTGGGCTCATCTCGGTATCTGCTGTAATTTCGTCTAGCGTCGGCGTGCGTCCCAGCTGTTGGCTGAGAGAGTTGGTCCGTTTCTCGACTTTTTGTAAATCGCTTATTTGGCTCATGGGGGGGCGCGCTATTTTACTGCCCTCAGCTACCGCTTTGAGTATGGCTTGGCGAATCCACCACACGGCATAGGTGATAAATTTGAAGCCGCGCGTCTCATCAAAGCGCTTGATGGCCTCAATTAGGCCTACATTGCCTTCGGAGATGAGCTCAATGAAGGACAGGCCGCGTCCGTTGTATTCCTTTGATATGCGCACGACAAAGCGAAGATTGGCCTGAACCAATTCGTTGATCGCTTGCTGATCGCCCTGACGTGCTAGGCCAAAGAGCTCTCTTTCACGCTGTCGACTCAGTGGCTCGAAGTGCTGTATGTCGCGCCAGTAGGCTGCAATGGAATCATTTGGTGTCTGCATGGGCTCGGCTATGGGGTTAAGGGTTGCATATACCCATAGAACGAGAGATGTGTGTGAGAAGTTCCGCTGTTGAGACGCGGCGTCGAATCAGGCGAGTTGCGTGCAGAGGCGTTCGTATGCAGCGTCCCAATTCTGGCCGGGGGCCGGCGCGTAATATGCGGGCTCAAAGGAATTGCGCACGACCTGGCGCGCCTCGTCCAGAGAACCAACTTCTCCCAAGCCTAGTGCCTGCACCATGAGGTTGCCGATTGCGGTGGCCTCGACCGGCCCCGCAACGACGGGCCGCTGCGTGGCGTCGGCCGTAAACTGGCACAGCAGCTGGTTTTGGATTCCGCCGCCGACGATGTGAATGCGTTCTAATCGTCGTTCAAATAAATCTTCTAAAGCGTCTAGGACGTAGCGATACTTGAGGGCCAGTGCCTCGAGCGCTAGTCGAACGATCGCACCTGGGTCCTCTGGCACCGTCTGACTTGTTTCCCGACAGTAAGCACGGATGCGTGCGGGCACGTCGCCCGGCGTGATAAACCGTTCGTCGTCGGCATTGATGACGGCCGTAAAGGCGGGCGCCCGTGCGGCTAGCTCCGTTAGCTCAGCATAGCTGTACGACCGACCTTCGCGCTCCCACTGACGCCTGCATTCTTGTACGAGCCACAGGCCCATGATGTTTTTTAAAAAGCGATAGGTACGTCCGACGCCGCCTTCGTTCGTGAAGTTGTGCGCTAAGGCGTTCTCGCTCAGTATGGGAGCGTTGATCTCTGCGCCCATGAGAGACCAGGTGCCCGAACTGATATAGGCGTAGTCGGCGTCTTCGGTCGGCACGGCGGCCACGGCCGAACCGGTGTCGTGCGTAGCTGGTGCGATAAAAGGAACGGGTCGTATGCCTAGCTCTTCGGATATTGCGCCGGTTAGGTGTCCGATATGCGTTGCCGGCTCAATGATTTCGGGTAAAAAGTGGTGGGGTAAACCAATTCTATCCAGCAGCGTTCGGGCCCAGTCGCCCGTGCTTGGGTTGTAGAATTGCGTAGTTGTGGCATTGGAGAACTCGCATACCTTAGCGCCCGTGAAGAAAAAGTTGAAGAGGTCTCCCATAAGCAGTAGGGTATGAGCTTGATCTAACAGTGGCGATGAGCGCATGGCCAGTAGCTGATAGAGCGTGTTAAACTTCATGAACTGAATGCCGGTCTGCGCAAAGATTTCTTCGCGCGGCACGAGCGAGAACGCTTTCTCAAGCAGGCCATCGGTGCGCGGATCGCGATAGTTGCGCGGATTGTCGAGCAAGGCGTCCTCCGGTCCCAGCAGTGCAAAGTCCACGCCCCAGGTATCAATGCCCACTGAATCCAGCGCGCCGCCCTGTGCCTTGGCAGCCAAACCCAGCCCTTGTTTCATCTCGGAGAATAGGCTCAGTGGGTTCCAGTACAGTCGGTCGAGAATCTGCACGGGTCCGTTGGCAAAGCGGTGTTTCTCTTCTAAGCGCAGGTGCTCGCCGTCGAAATGGCCTAGTATGCCGCGACCGCTTTCAGCGCCCAGATCAAAAGCTAGCATTGTGCGCGTTTTCATAGGTAATTTAGTCCCAGTTCGGCGACGAGGTCGCGCGTTTCGTTATCGAGCAGAGAGCATACGAGCGCGAAGCCCAAGTCGCGCTCTAGTTTGGTTGCATAGGTCGCGTGCTCGTCGCGGAAGTTGAGTCGCTGAAAGCCGAGCACGGCCCGCTTAAAATCATCGGGTCGATCATAGAGCACGAGGTGAGCGATCTCACGATTGTCAAGGGCCCTTTCTATATACTCTGGTCCAAAGATCTCTTCGAGTGCGTTGCGTAACTGTCGGTGTAGCATCAGAAAGGGTAGACCCGATCTAGCGAGCGTTTAATCTGGTTGCTGAGCGCTGTGTGCGTTTGTCCCAGAACAAAGTGTATGGTGGGTCGCGAACGCCAGTACGACCACACGGCGCTCAGCGTAAGAGCGGGCATGCGAGATTCTAGGTGAAAGACGACAAAAGCGCGAAGAAAGGTTTTCAGCATGGTGTATTAAATGAGTGCTCCACGACGCGTTAGCGCAAGCGCTCTTTCTGCCTCGAGCCGGCCTTTAGAAGTAACGGGCAATGCGCTCTTCGATGCGCTCTAGTATGGGCCGGTCGTCCAACTCTGCTTCAAACGCTTGGCCGGTAATCCGTTCATACAGGTCAATATAGCGCTCAGCGACCTGCGTTCGGATATCGTCATCCAGCTGCGGGATGTGGCTATCGGATATGCCCTTTTCGCGTAGCCACAGACGCAAAAATTCTTTGTCGAGATTTTCCGGCTCTTCGCCCTGGCTGTGACGTTCGGCGTAGGATTCTGCAATCCAGAAACGCGAAGAGTCTGGCGTGTGTACCTCGTCGGCTAGCGTCACGTTGCCTTCGGGATCGAGTCCCATCTCGTACTTTGTGTCCACTAAGATTAACCCCTGCTGGGCCGCTAGCACTTCGCCGCGGGCAAACAGACGCAACGCGATATTCTCAATGCGCTCCCAAACGCCGGCCGCCACGAGACCCTGCGCCAGAATTTCGTCACGTGAGATCAACTCGTCGTGCACGTCGTTTTTGGTTGTAGGCGTGATAATGGCCGTTTCGAAGCGCTGGTTTTTCACCATTCCCTCGGGCAGCGTATGACCACAGTACTGCCGGACTCCCCGGTCGTAGTGCGTCCAAATGGCGGTATCAGATGAGCCGGTTAAATATCTGCGCACGACAATTTCGACGGGTAGAATCTCTAGTTCCCGCGCGATGGTTACGTTGCCGTCTGGCACTTCTATTACGTGGTTGGGAGCAATGTCGGCAGTTTGCTCAAACCAGTACTGGGCAATGCGGTTGAGCACCTGGCCTTTAAGGGGGATGGCGCCGAGCACGTGATCAAACGCGCTCTGGCGATCCGTTGTTATGAGCACGCGCCTGTCGGGGAGCAAGTACATGTCGCGCACTTTTCCCTTTTTATACAACGTTTCCCATTGGTTGAAACGTGCTTCTATGAGACAATTGTCAAGTTGGGACTGGATTTGGTCGCGACTGATCATAACGGCGCTCGTTCCTGTGGGGCGTTTAGCGTGAGAATCGGGCAAATATATGCGCGTTGCGCTCAACGTCAATACGTGGTTTGAATGTAGCTTGATTTTCGCCCTCGCACGGCGTATCTTGAGGCACCGAAGCACTTTATTACGCAATATAACCATGCGACGAGAACTGATGATAGGAGGGTATCATGCTGAGATCGGTGACCATGTTGGTGCTGGCAATAGGCTTAATGGCCTGCGGGGGCAATGAAAACCAGTTGGAGTTGATTAGTTACGTCAAAAAGCTCAAAGAATTCGATGACAGAAACCGCGAGATTTTGAAACAAATCGAAATCCTCGATGACCCGAGTATAGATGTCTCAGCAGAGGATTTGCAAGAAGTACGCGAAATGGTTGCTAATTATATTGCGGACTTGGAGAAAATCGATCCCGTGGAAATGGAGTATCGCGCGTTGCGGTTGGCCTATACAACGCACATGAGGCAGGTATCTCAGGCCAATGAACTGTCCAGCGATAAGGGGAACGAACTGCGCCGCGAGCGCGGCAATGTTGCTATTGGCGTGCGCCATATCGAAAAGTTCACTAAGCTGCACTTTAACGCCGTCGATGTCTTGTGGCTGCGCGAGGAGGTGGTCGAACCATTTCCCTTGGCTTGGCCCGAAGACGAGTAGCAGTTTGTACAAATACGATGAAAAACCCCCGGCCAATGCGGCCCGGGGGTTTTTTTATGCGTCGATTGGGGTATCTGACCGCAGTCGGCGCAGCCATTCTTGTGCGCTAGAGAGCGATCCCGTGTAGAGAAATCCCACGTGAAACAACAGGAGAAAAGGGAGCCCCAGATAGAGCTCGGTATGCCAAGCTTGGTGTAGAGCGTAAGCAAAATAGGCTGCCATGCCCAATTCTCCTAGGGCAAGCACGGTTCGCCGGCTGGAGTAAAGCGGTTTTTGCGGAGCGTGGGTCCCGTTGGTTACGCCGTATTTAGGTGTGCGTAGAAAAGGGGTCTCATAGCCGATCCAGCCTTCGATTACGGCCCGCGTATTGTTGATGCACAAACTCATTCCTATGGCCATAAGCATCGGCAGGAGCTTGATCTGGCGCTTCCAATCTCGGTAGAGCGCACGCTGTGAGGCGAGGTAGAAACCGGAGATAGCCATGGTCGCGAAGGAGAATAGAGGCAGATCTACAATGAGCAGGCGCTCCCAGCCCAGATGCGTGCGGATGTCCAAAACGGGTAGAGTGAGCACGGCCATGAGAAGCATCAGTATGTAGCATATGTTGGCCGTTAAGTGAAAGGTGGCTTCGATTTTGGTCTTTACGGCTGCATCGCTGCTCCAGATGCGAAATAAGAGCTTTTTGGCCACTTGGACAGCGCCTTTGGTCCAGCGGTGTTGCTGTGACTTAAAGCCATTGATTTCTACAGGGATCTCGCCGGGCACCTCCACGTCCGAGAGAAAGAGAAAGCGCCACCCCGCCAGCTGAGCGCGGTAGCTCAAGTCGAGGTCTTCCGTAAGCGTGTCGTGCTGCCAGCCGCCGGCCTCGACGATGGTCGCTTTGCGCCAGATGCCGCCTGTTCCGTTAAAGTTAAAGAAGCGCCCCGAGCGGCTGCGCGCAGTGTGCTCGATAACAAAATGGCCGTCTAGGAAAATCGACTGAATGCGCGTCAGGAGCGAGTGCTCTCGGTTGAGGTGTCCCCAGCGCGTCTGCACCATGCCGATCTGTGAGTCGGTAAAGTAGTGGATCGTCCTGTGCAGCAGGCAGGCGGGGGGGACAAAGTCGGCATCGAGGATGAGCACAAACTCGCCCGTGGCCGAAGCTAGCCCCGCCGCCAGTGCTCCGGCCTTAAAGCCTGTGCGTTCTGCACGATGTAGGTAGTAGATATTCAGGCCGCTGCGTTGCAGCCGTTCGCAGTACTGCCGTGCTCTCTGGCTCGTTGCATCGGTGGAGTCATCGAGCACTTGCACTTGCAGCAGTTCGCGCGGATAGTCTATTTGGGCGACCGCGTCTAGCAGTCGCTCGACTACGTGGAACTCGTTGTAAAGCGGAAGCTGAATCGTGATGGGAGGCAGCGTTGCGAAGCAGCTGTGCGGTGCAACGGTCTCGCCTTGATGTCGGTGGAATAGCCGCAACAGCAGATAGCGGTGAAA
>CEUU01114670.1_pt1 | contig 11793 bp, 15 predicted proteins | sample 531321 | NCBI WGS metagenome assembly CEUU01 (sample SAMEA2622658, study PRJEB7988) | marine metagenome | isolation source: saline water (ENVO:00002010), including
TATCATTGAACATTTAAATAGAGATGATTATAAAAAACTTACTTATCCTCTTTATCTAAAAAGTGAGACTTTTATAAATTTCTTAAACGAAAATAAATCAGAATGGAATCTTGTTAAATTCCTAGAGACTCATACTTTTAAAATTACACAGATTTAATTCTTGAATCATAGATTACTTGAGAGATTCCCACAGAAAGAATTAATATAAATCCAATTAATTGGCTTATCGAAATTATCTCATCTAATAGTAAAACTCCCAATATCACTCCCGATGTTGGTTCAAGATAAGTGATCGTACTAACAGATAAAGGTTTTATTATTTTTACCACATACCAATATGTCGTTAATCCAATTGCTGTTAAAAAAATTCCAAGAAATAGACTTACACCTATATTTTGAATCATCCATTCAAAGCCTTGGGTAGTAAAGTAGAACATTACAAAACCAGCTGAAATTAATTGTGCAAAGGCAATATTTAATCCTCCAAATTTATTTGTATAATGTTCTCCAATTGTTATCAAAAAAGATAAACTTATTGCACTTAATATTCCAAAAATTAGACCACTGATTGATTCGATGGTTCTTACTTCTAACAAAATAATCAAGCCTGTAAATCCCATTAGAATTATCAAAATTTGAATGACTGACAAATTTTTTCCACGGAGCCGTTCAATTATCAATACAAAGATGGGATAAGAAAAGACTAAACCTATTCCTACTGCTACACTATTTCTCTCAATCGATTCGAACATTGTTGCCCAATGTAAAGCAAGTAATGGCCCAAGTATTAATCCAGGCTTAATTAACTCTTTTAAATTTATTTTTTTATTGATAAAAAATAATGACAAGAAAATAGATCCAATGAATGTCCTTATTCCAACAAGACTTAAAGGGCTAATTTCAGTGGTTTTGATAATAATAGGTATAGTGCCCCATGAAATAGCCAAAATTGTTATCGCAGCATAAGCTCCAAAAGTCTTATTCACTAATCTTGTTGTCGTGAATAATTAGAAAATTGTGTATATTCCCTACTAAAGTACAAGTCGACTTTTCCTGTTGATCCAGATCTATGTTTTACAATATTTACTTCTGCAACTCCTGGCGTTTCAGTAGCTGGGTTATAGTAATCATCTCTATAAAGCATCATTACTATATCAGCATCTTGCTCAATGGCGCCCGATTCTCTTAAATCACCTAATCTAGGTCTTTTATCTTCTCTGGCTTCTGCTGCACGATTTAATTGTGACAAAGCAATAATTGGAACATTTAATTCTCGAGCAAGATTTTTTAAATTTCTACTTATTTCAGCGATTTCTTGCTGTCTGTTATCACCAGACATACCTTGCATCAGTTGAAGGTAGTCAACAACAATAAGATCTAGACCTTTGGATGATTTTAATCTTCTTGATTTGGCTCTAATATCTGTGACTGTTATCACAGATGCATCGTCAAAATATAGTGGCATATTATTTACCTTTGATGCAGCTTCGACAACACGAGACCATTTTTCAGGACCAAGTTGGCCTTTTCTTGCATCACCAGATGTCACTTTTGCTTCTGAGAATAATACTCTTTGAACTAACTCCTCTTTGGTCATTTCAAGAGAGAAAAAAGCTGTTATTTTATTTTCTTTTGATACGTTTGTTGCAATATTTAGTGCAAGTGATGATTTACCCATACTTGGTCTTGCAGCAATTACAACTAAATTGCCTTCTTGAAGACCGGCTAAAACCGAATCAAGATCAGCAAAATTAGTTGCTAATCCGGAGAGTCCAGTACCTCTATTTTCAATTTCTTCAATTCTTTCAATTGCATCATTGAGAACATCTGATACTCCAATTAGTCCTTCGCCTATTGCATCATCTGAAGCAGAGAATATTGACTGTTCTGCTTCATCCATTACATTCGAAATATCTTTATCTAACGCATAAGCCAGCAATTCAATTCTTCCACTTGCTTTAAGCAGCTTTCTTCTATTTGAGTGTTCTAAAACAATTTCAATATATCTTTCAAAATTTGCAGAACTTGGTACGTTTTCTATCAATCTAGCGATTGATGATGTCTTTAAACTTGTTGTATTTTTTTTATCTTTAAAAACTGTCTCTGAAACTGTGACACTATCAATTGGTCTTCCCGAATCGAATAACTCTTTCATTGCATCAAATATTGTTTGATTTGTCGGGCTATAAAAATCAGAGGACTTTACTGATTCCATTAATCTGTTTGCAGCATCTCTTGATAAGAGGGCGCTTCCTAATAATGCCTCTTCTGCTTCAATACTGTTAGGTGGAGACTTTTGGAGTCCTTCTAAATCTCTACTTGATACTGCTTCTGGTCCTGCCATTTTTATGTCTCCGGAACAATTTCCAGGGTCACTTCAAAAGAAACATCTCCACTGAGATTTATAGTTACATTATGTAAACCAATTTCCTTTATTGAATTATCTGCTATCTGATCTTCAACAATTTTGTAACCTGAAAATTTTTCAATGGCTTCAATTATTGATTCATTTGAAACAGAAGCATACAAAGTTCCCTCATCTGTTGAGTTTTCAGCAATGACAATTTTCGCATCAGCTAAACCTTCTTTTATAGAATTGGCAAGCTCAATGTTCTCTTCAATAGATGCCTGTCTTTTTTGTTGCATTTTTTCTGCTACTAAAATATTTTTTTCGGTAGCTTTAATGCCCAATTTTTGTGGTAATAAGTAATTTCTTGCATAGCCTTTAGCAACTTCAACAACATCACCTTTTTTACCAAGTTTTTTCACATCTTGGTTTAAAATTATTTTCATCTTCTGTTGTAGGATTGCTTGTATGAGCTTGTAGTTACATACGGTAGAAGAGCTAGCTCTCTACCAATTTTTACAAGCCTTGCTATTTTTGCTTGCTCTTGTTTTGTGATTCCAGTTATTAGACTTGAGCGAATTTTTCCCCTATCAGATAAAAATTTCTCTAAAAGCTTTACATCTTTGTAGGTAGCATTTTCAATTTGTTCTTTAGTTACTCTTCTTTGTTTTGGTGCTTCATACTTTGAGAGTTTTGGTTTGCTTGATCTATTATTTGATTTACCCATACTATTCCTTAAAATGGTGCTTCATTTTCTTGAAAGTCATCACGTGCTTTCGGTGCCTCAGAAACACTACCTCCTGCAGACATTCTTTCTACATTAGCTCTTGCCCACCTCAAGCTAGGTGCTATCTCATCTATAGCTATATCAACTACTGATCTGTTTTGTCCATCTTGTGTCTCCCAAGATCTATAATTTAATCTACCTACCACGATTACTCTCATTCCTTTTTGAAGAGTTGAGGAAGCATTTTCTGCCATATCATTCCAAACCGTACCTTGAAAGAACATTGGTTCTCCTTCATCCCAAGAACCGTCAGTATTTCTTTTTCTTTTATTTTGTGCAATTCTTATTTCAGCTAATGTTGCGCCTGAGTCTGTAACTCTTACTTCTGGATCAGCTGTCAAATTTCCAATTATTGTTACTGTGTTGTCTACCATTTCTCTACCTCTAGCTTTCCATCTTTAACACTTTGTGTCTAATGACATCATCAGATATTTTTAGCACTCTATCTAACTCTCCTGGAATATTTCCAGGGCCTTCAAATGAAGTGATAGTATAAATACCTTCGTTGAATGTTTCTATTTGGTAAGCTAGCTTTCTTTTTTGCCAGACTCCTTGATCAGAAACACTTCCACCATTTGAATTAATAAGTTCAGAAATTGTTTTGTGCAGTTCTTCTACTACGCTATCTTCAGCGGTAGGCCTCACGATTGAGACTAAATCATATTTGTTCATATTTCTCCTATGGACACTTGTACGTGGCTTCTTGCGAAGCAGGTACCTATTAATTTAATACTAGAAACAGATTATGACAGAATTTTTTTAACTTCTTTTTTCCACTCTTTAAGGTTTTCTAGTAACGAATCTCCAGCATCATAAGAGTGATCATCTGTAGGAAAATCTCTGTTTTCTATGTCTTTTTTAAAGTTTTTCATAGTTTTGACTACTTTTTCATATTGATTGTCATATCTTTTTACAAATTTTGCATCAATATATTCCTTAGATTTCATACCAAGTAAATCATGATAAACAAGTACTTGACCATCTACATGTACGCCTGCTCCAATTCCAATTGTAGGAATGGAGATTTTTTCAGTAATAGTCTGAGCTACTACTTTTGGAACACCCTCGAGCACAAGTGAAAAACATCCAATCGAATCGAGTAGGATTGCATCTTCTAGTAATTCTTTTGCAAGCTCTAATGTTTTTCCTTGAACTTTATATCCGCCCATAATATTTTTAGACTGTGGGGTTAGACCTAAATGCCCCATAACAGGAATTTCAGCATTAATTAAGGCCTTGATCATTTTTTCTCTTTTTCTTCCACCCTCTATTTTCACAGCATCTGCTTTTCCTTCTTGAATAAATCTTGCAGCGTTTTTAATTGTCTCTTCTTCAGAAACGTGATAACTCATATATGGCATATCCGCGACTACAAGTGAATTGGGGTTTGCTCTAGTAACAGCTTTTACATGGTGTAGCATCTCGTCAACTGTGACTGAGAGTGTGTCCTCATAACCGAGAACAACCTGAGCAAGAGAATCACCTACTAAAATTATATCTATTTCAGCATCAGATATTGCTTTTGACGATGGATAGTCATAAGCCGTCATCATCGATATGACACGATTATTCTTTAAATTAATAATTTTTGGTACAGTTATTTTCATTTTTCTCTCCGCCTTTTGGTCGAAGGATTAATCTAATTTTATACAAGAAAAGTATTAATACAAACAGTTTAAGTTCATCAAATAATTTTTAAATTAGCACTACATGAAGAGAACTTAATTTTTATTATTAGATAAAGAAGAAAGGTGAAAATGTATTTTAGAATTACAATCCCGGCATTTCATGAAGAAAAGAAAGATGAGGCTGTTTCTTTTGTAAAAGAAAAAGTCATGCCTGAATTTTCTGGAACACCGGGTCTTTTATCCTTAACAGCTGCATTAACTGGAGATACTTCTGGCATAAATATGGCTGCTTGGGATAGTAAGGAAGCAAGTGAAGCAGTTGCTGAAAAAATTCAATCAACGCTTGCTGAAGCTTCTACTTTTATGTCAGCGCCACCTGTTATTTACGAAGGTGAAGCAGTATACGGTAAAATGTACCAGACAATAGCTATTGGGGAAACAAAACCTAGTTTTATAAGACTTGTAGTAGGTGTCGCCAAAGATACAGATGCAGTCCTTAATTTCCTAAAAGAGAAAGTTGAACCAATTTATGAAAGTTCTGAAGGTCTTCAATTAACCGGAGCTATTTTTGATGGAAGCAGTGCTATCAGCTGGAATTTTTGGGATAGCCAAGAACAAATGGATAGTGCTGTAGAAAAATTACAAGCAGCTTTGGATAGTGAGTCAGAAACTGAATTGTTTGATGGGAGTACAGTTGCGTACATGGGTCCTGTGTATGCATTTACTTCATCAATAGACTTTAATGAAGGTGATACACCAACCTAAATTTAAATGATTAAAAAAGAGCCCCCTTGTGGGCTCTTTTTTTTCTAGAATTAAATAAATAATAAAAATTTAGGAGGAAAATCTTGTTAACAGCTAAAGAATCTCAACTTGGAAGTTTAATGGCAAAAATTGCTGCGATAGGAACCATCGTGATTTTTGTTGTACAAGCTCTACTAATTGGTCCTGATCAAGTGGGTTATAGTCAACAATATGGAGCAATAGTAGACATAGTCTCGTTTATTCAAACTTTTGGAATTTTATTTACTATATCTCTGACCCAAAAATTATTTGGAGATAACAACCCTTATTTCAGAATTGTAAGTGCGATACTTTTTGTCGCTGCGGTGATACAGTTAACTGGGTCTCTATCTCCGACTGGAAATGCAAACAGCGTTTTTGAGACAGTATTAGATACAAATCAAGTTACTGCTGTTACTGGTGTAGGTACTCTTGTGACGTTTATCTTATACGGAATATGGGCACTATGTCTTATTAGTGCAGATGAGAACAACCTTGTACCAAATTGGGGTAGAATTTCTGGACAAGGTGCGGCTTACCTCGTAATAGCTGTCCAAATTGGAAATGTTTTTGGATTAATTCCAGCAGCTGCATTTGTACCTGTATTTTTACTAGGTGGGGTAGTACTTTTCCCAATATTTGTTTGGGGGATAAGCTCAGCTTTTAGTACATCTGGGGAATAAAAATATAAATTTTTCATTTCCTATACTTACTGATAATGAAAAATTTAAAGTTTTTGTTTCTAGTATTATTATTTTCATGTATAAATGTAGAAACTTCGAATATGTCTAATAATACGGAAAAAGCATATTTTGGAGGTGGTTGTTTTTGGTGTATGGAACCTCCTTTTGAAGTACTTGATGGTGTGATTGAGGCAACGTCTGGTTATATGGGTGGAGAAACAGAAAATCCTACATATGAAGAGGTAAGTATGGGTAACACCGGTCATGTAGAGGTAGTTGAAATAGAGTTTGATCCAAACATAATTACATATGATGAGTTATTGGATGTTTTTTGGAGAAATATAGATCCAACAGCACTTAATTATCAATTTGCTGACGTTGGCTCACAATATAGAACTGAAATTTTTACGGTGGGTGCTGAACAAATGGAGCAAGCTCTTTCATCAAAACAAAAGCTTGAGAATTCTGGCAAATTTGATAAACCTATTGTCACCGCAATAACAGAAGCACCTACTTTTTATATCGCAGAGGAATACCACCAAGATTTCTATAAGAAACAAAGTGCGCGGTATAAAATTTATGCTGAAGCGAGTGGTAGAAAAGGATTTCTCGAAGAAACTTGGTCTGAAGACTAATACATAATTGTTTTAGTTAAATGATGAGGTTTCTCATCTCCGTGATATTCAGTCCATAACTTGAAATCTAATTGAGGTATTAAAATTTTTTCATCATCGATTCTATTTTCATTTATTATTTCAGACATTTTTGCGGTGACAAATATAGTTGTTGCCCTCAATTCTATCTCCTCTATTGAATCTTTTTGAATTAATTTACCATCTTGTATTTGTTTTTTTAATTCAGGTACATATTTAGTTATTTCTAAATGCTCAAGTGCAACTGGAAGTATGTAATCAGCAAATGCAGTCATGTTCTCCATATCTTCAATATGAAAAAGTTGCAAGCCAGAGAGCTCTCTATGCAGTCCCCAAAATGCAAGCTGAGCTAGTTTCAGAAAATAAATTTTATTATCCTCGAATAATGAAAAATCATCAAACCTTGAAAAGTTACAAATTAGTCTTTCAATTAGACCCTCTCCATCTGCGTAAAGCTTTCGTGGACCGTCATTAATAAAATTTATCCAGTCACCCTCGTAATGTTTTACTAATGTTTTTCCAGTTTGATTTAGTACATCTACTTTCTCTTTAATCATGGGCATTGGTATATTCGCTGAAAACAAATTTTGAAATATTTCATCGGAAATTTCAGCCATAAAGGATCCATCTAAAATTGGGACTCCATTTGAGATCGCTAAATTAATTTGATGTACCATTGCATCAGTATCTGAAAGAATACTTTTGTCCTCTTTTAAAGCATATTTTGTTGATGTTTCAAAATCAGTAAATGCAAAGTTGAGAGTATTAATTAGCATCGTTTTTCTTATAAAACTATCCACATCATCTAACAAGCTTGGATCTTGTTTAATTCCAAAGTCATAGCCTGCAAATTTTATTGACTCTTTACTTAGTTTTTCAAAATCTATTGAAATGTATCTCAAGTTATCTATTACTGGTTGAATTGAGGATAAGACTTTAGAATTCCAATTTATATTCATAGAGAAATCCTAATGGCTTTTGTATGAAAATTTTTTTATACTTTGAAATTATGAATCCAAAAATTTGTGTTGTAGGAAGTGCAAATATTGATCAGATCTCATATGCACAACGTGTACCCCTTGATGGAGAAACGGTTTTTGGAGATTCTTATCAAATGGGATTTGGTGGTAAAGGAGCAAACCAGGCAGTAATGGCAGGTTTGCTTGGTGCAGATACCTATATGATTGCATGTCTTGGGACTGATGTGTATAGAGATATGACGATTGATAATTTTAAAGAAAAAAATGTCAAAACTGATTTTATTCAAATAGTTGATGGATCGAGTGGTGTAGCTCCAATTTGGGTTGACGGTAATGGACAAAATAGAATTATCGTTATATCGGGAGCAAATGATCAGATTGACTCAAAGAAAGCAATTAAATCTCTTGGAGAGATAGGGAATGTTTCATTGATCGTAGGACAAGCAGAGATACCAATGGAGGTAAACTATGAAGTTTTTAAATTCGCAAAAAGAAATAATATTACAACCATATTTAATCCAGCTCCAGGAAGATTATTAGATGAGCAATTTCTTGAAAATGTTGACTGGCTAATACCAAATGAAACTGAATTTGAAATAATTAGTAATACCAATTTAACTAAAGAAAATATTTTGAAATATTCAAATAAAATCAATTCAAAACTAATAGTTACGCTTGGTGAAGAGGGTGCGATTTTTGTAAATGATGACATAATAGAAGAATTCAAAGCTCCAAATGTAGATGTCATTGATACTACAGGTGCTGGTGATGCATTTGTAGGAGCTTTTTCATTTGCTCTATCAGAGAATTATTCAGTTTCTGATGCAATTAATTTTGCAATCAACAAAGCTAGCTTGTCTGTTACTAAAAAAGGAACTCAATCTTCGTATTCGTCATCGGAGTAGCTTTTATTAAACATCCAAAATATCGTATAAATTAAAGCAATTATAAATATATAAATATTGAAATTTTCCAATTCATTTATTTCTAATCCAAAGACTCCATCAACAATTGCAATAACCACCCTTAGCGTTATTCCACAAGCAATCAACCTACCAAAGCTAAATTTTTTCAAAAATGCTATTAAATTTCCTGAATCCATGAGTAAATTATATCTTTAAACTTGACTCTAAAATAATTTTTGTAGCTTTATTTACTGATTCCAGATAATCCTCTTTATTTAGGGCTTCCTGTCTCTTTTGATCTCCATATACGACGAGCAAAGCTCCTGTTCTGACTCTTCTATAACTTCCAACCACAAATAGAGTTGATACTTCCATTTCCGAGCATAAAACACCACCTCTTACCCAAGCATCCCATTTTTGATTAAGCTCATGAGAAACTGGCATTGAGTCTGGATCATGTTGTCCATAAAATGAATCTTTTGATTGGACAACTCCAATATGATATTTTAATTTACTATCAATTGCAGCTGATTCCAAAGCAGAAACCATATCCGCAGATGGAACAGCTGGAAACTCAATTGGCATATATTGTGGTGATGTACCTTCTTGACGAACTGCTCCGTTTGCTATTACTAGATCACCAATTCTTGTGTGATCTTGCATTGCTCCAGATGTTCCTAATCTAACTAAAGTTTTGGCTCCAATATTTGCTAATTCTTCAATTGCTATTGCAGCTGATGGACATCCTATTCCTGTTGAAGTCACACTTACAGGCCTACCTTTATAGGTACCTGTAACAGTTTTATACTCTCTGTTAAATGCTATTTCTTTTGCATCATCAAAATGTTCAGCAATAAAATCTACTCTACCCGGATCACCTGGAAGAATAACAAAATCAGCAACATCACCTTCTTTTAATTGTATGTGGTATTGCCTTTCTCCATCTAGCATTGATTTTTTTTCTGTCATAAGTTTGATGATATCAACGTATTTGAAGCTGGTCACTAAAAATTTTTTATAAATCTATAGAAAATACAGATAAAACTGATAATTTAATGATATGACTATTCCAGAAATTTCATTTCCTAATGAAGATAAGGATTTCATTAAAAATCCCTACCCTTATTTAAAAGAATTGAGAGAAGAGTACCCAATTCATTATGATAAATCATCTGGATTGAATTTAATTACACAATTTGAAGATGTAAAAGATATTCAAAAAAGTAAAAATTTTATATCTTCAGAGCCTCAGGATTATACAAAAGACGCTGATGAAAAATTAATAAATCCAAAAGATTACGACTATTTTTGGAAAACAGAAGAATTTAACTTATTAAATCTAGAAGGAAACATACACGATGAACTTAGAGGCTTAGTTGCAAAAGCATTTCTAAATAGACAAGTTCAAGAATTGCGACCTTTTATGGAAAATAAATCAAAAGAGCTTCTTGATAAAGTTAATCGTGGTAGTTTTGATCTACTTGCAGATTATGCTCAACCTTATTCGATAGCTGTTATTGGAGAACTTCTTGGAGTACCGGAAGAAGATTATGATAAGTTTCTATATTGGTCTCACGCAATTGTAAAAATGTATGATCTAAAAGTTTCTGACGAAAGCGCAGCGGAAGCTGAATCTGCCGCAAAAGATTTCTATATTTATATGAATAATCTAATTGATGAGAAAAATAAAAATCCACAAAACGATATGATTTCTAGGCTGTCTCAAGTATCTGAAAATAACCAACAACTAACAAAGGATCAAATAATTTGTACCGTAATTTTACTATTAAATGCAGGACATGAAGCAACCGTTAATACTATAGGAAACTCAATTGTTGCACTTTTGTTAAACAATATTTCTACAAAAAACTTAAATCATGATTTTGATATTAAAAAAATCATAGAAGAGCTTATTCGATGGGATAGTCCTCTTCAATTCTTTCAACGATGGGTATTAGAAGACACTGAACTATCCGGAATCAAACTACCTAAAAACTCCAAAATTGCCATGCTTCTCGGTTCTGCAAACAGAGACGAAACTGCTTTTAAAAATCCAGAAAAAATTGATTTTGAAAGAAAGAACCTAAACCATACCAGCTTTGGTGGTGGAGTTCATTTTTGCTTAGGTGCTCATCTGGCAAGATTGGAATTGGAAGTATCACTTGAAAATTTATTTAAAAATGAGATTAATTTAATTAATGACCCAGAGAGAACAGGTGCCTTTGGTATAAGAGGATTCAAAAAAATTAATGTATCAATCTAATTTTTATTAAAAAGAAATAATTGATTATGCATAGTGTTTAAATCGTATCTAAACTTCAAACATGGCTGATTCAAAAAAATACGGTATGAACACAAGAGCTCTTCACACAAATAAAAGATTTGAATCACTTAGTGGTGATGTGATGCCACCAATCCACCTATCGACAACATATTTGAACGATATTCCAGGTGAGTCTGATTATTTCTATGGAAGACTTAACAATCCATCAAGAGAATTATTTGAAAGAACTTTGGCTTCGCTGGAGGGAATTGAAAACTATGAAGATCAACATGCTTTTGCAATGGCATCTGGGATGTCAGCAGTAAGCATAATCGCTGAATTAGCAAAGCCTGGTGACAACGTAGTAATTACAAAAGATGTTTATGGAGGAACAACTAACTACTTTTCAAAGATAATAAGAGAACGTGGAGTTGAGGTAAATTTTTGCGATTTCTCAGATCATGAAGCACTTGAGAAATTATTAAATGAGAAAACAAAACTCGCCTGGATTGAATCACCGTCAAATCCATCAATGAATTTATATGATTTACAAAAAATATCAGAAATTGTTCACAAGAACAAAACTTTCCTAGTAGCTGATTGTACGTTTTCAACACCATTTATAACTAGAGCTTTTGAACATGGTGTAGACATTATTATGCACTCAACTACAAAATATATTGGAGGGCATAGTGATACTTTAGGTGGTGCTGTTGTATGTAAAGATAGTGAACTACACGAAGAACTTATGCTTTATCAAAGAC
>CEUU01108557.1_pt1 | contig 11773 bp, 6 predicted proteins | sample 531321 | NCBI WGS metagenome assembly CEUU01 (sample SAMEA2622658, study PRJEB7988) | marine metagenome | isolation source: saline water (ENVO:00002010), including
ACCTCCAAAACTGAGCATTATAGCACCTATTGCAGCTGTTATGATAATTACACTACTTGCATTTTGGTCACTTTTAGCACTCGCATCAGTACTGTATATCTTAACTACGTCAGTCATATCCAAGGTTCTACTCTCTGAGGTGCTTACATGTCCAAACTCATCCTCAATTATTATACGGTAATAGTACTTAGAGTCAACATCAGGATTTAAGTGTATATACTCATACATACCCTTCAAACAAGGGCTAATAATTTCCTGGTTAAACCAACCTTTGGTGATGTTTGTAGTTCTTTGAACCTTACAATTGTCGGCATTATTCGGTATATTATATTGGAAAGTTACATAGGAAATATTACTAGGCTGAATTTCTAGATTCTGTGCAGGTTCCGGATTACCAGTATAAACTTCAAAAATTGCATGAACGCCTGAGTAGTTTACATATATGTTTGATTCTCCTTCAGGCGGTACAAACCCTCCATTTGCCAATCCTCCAAATATGAGTGTTTTGTTTGTTATGTCTAAGTAATATTCATTATTTTTTAGCTTGTCCAAATCTACACCACTTTTTAAAACAGTTTCAAATGTTCCATCTAAATCAGAATCTATCTTAACTTCAAAAGGATAGCTATCTCTAACAAGAGGAATGTATGTTAGAATTATTCTTTGATCATAGTTACCATTAGAATCGAAAACTTCTTGATTGTTAAGTGGATCTTCTACATTACCAGCCAAGTCAGTACTCTTTGCATACAAATAATACTTGGTCCTGTCGAGTAATCCATTGAGTTTTATCTTGCCTGCGCCTTCTTGATAAGGATGACTGTACCAGGTGAAATATGGATTACCTTCATCGACAGATTCCATTGCTAAGAAAAGCTCAAAATCGAGATTTGTAGCAGAATTTGAAGGGAAAATTTCAATATTTTCTGAGCCCCACTTTTTTGGAATATCTCCAAATGCAAGTTTATCACTCTCAGGATCAAAATTTATTACGAAATCAAATTCATTCTTTGTTTCAATATTTCCCGCGTTATCTGTTGCTGTAACTTTGAATGAGTAATGACCTATATTTTCCATGACATACATTTCAGAATCTCTTGAATAGTAAAAATTATTGTATATCTTATTCCATACTACCGATTCAGGATTGAGATATGGTGTAGTAAAATTAGAATAAAATATTTCAACGTGGAACTTGGTTGTATCTTGACTTTCACTATCCCAATTAAGTAATACATTGGAATTACTTGTGAAATAGTATCTTGCATCAATTCCACTGAAAAAAGATGAAGGTGTTTGAAGATCGACTGCCAATTCCCAATCATAATCTCCTTTTGATTCTACATTTCCGAATATATCGCGGGAAATAGATTTAAATCTGTATTTTGTGTTATCTTCACCTACGTAAACTATAACGGACTGGTTGTAAGTTCCAACATACTCCCATTCTGCAAAATTTATACCATCATTAACAAGTACAAATAAGTCAAAATTAAGCAAGTCATTTTTATCGCTTAATTTTTCAAAGTTAAGTTTTATATTTTTTTCATTAATAAGGTTTCCTGACGAGTTTAGTTTTGTTATCGGAGCTGTAGTATCTAGGAATGCATTTATTGTTCTATTGCTTGTTATTGTTTCTGTAAATGTTGTAGTTATTCCATTATGGTTGTAGCTTATTGTAAAAGGATTAAAATTAATTTGTAGGCCAGAGTTATCAACTTTCTTTGCAGTGATTAAATGAAAGTCAGAAATTCCATTATTGTTTGTGAATGAATTTGTCCCTGTCGACTGAACTGCGCTCTTAAAATTGAAATTGTGTTGAGGAGCGACAACCTCTTCATCATTTTGAATTTTTACATTAAAAAAATATTTTTCATAAAGATAGGCTTCGGAGCAATCGATATCATCGAAGCCATCTATGCTATATGACGTATCGACAAAATAAAGACAAAGTTGACCTTCACTCATTTGTAGGTGTTCTATGCTGAATGTAGAATTTACAGAATTAATTCCGGTATCGAAACTGTATATCTGTAAATTTTCAATGGATACAGTTGAATCCAAGCTATCTATCCCTGTTTGACTATACGTTATATTATTGATTAAAACATTAATATTTGAATTATGAATGTAAATTCCGTTGCTGGTAAAATTTATCAAATTACTGTGGAACATGTCCACAGTACTGTCTTCAAGGCGAAATCCATAGTAAAAATTGCTGATTTGATTTCCTATTAATGTTGATTCACTTTCATCATAAATTCTAATACCATAGTTTGCTACCTTAGTGAAAGAAACTTTGTCGCATTGATCGTTTATACAATCTCCAGTAATTACGTTATTCTCTATATTAGCTTCAGAAACATAACTTTCTATACCATCAACCTCAACTATCATTTCATTAAATTTTAGTTCGTAGTTTTCACAACCTGATAGTGTTATTCCTTTAGCATCGGAGTCTATGTAGTTATTGCTAATTTCTCCCCTTCTAGAATTTTGGCAGTAAATTCCAGAAGAGTTAGTTATTATATTATTAGAGTCGATTAATATGTCATCGTATAGCCCTAATCTAGACTCTAATTTAATCCCTATTTCTACACCATTGATTTGATTATTCTCTACAATATAGTTCTCTCCGCCTTTAATTGTAGCACCATATGGCCCTGTTGATTTTAATTCAACACCATATGTAACATTCGTAATAGAGTTATTTTTGATTTGTACATTACTTGGAATTTGGTCATAGTTGGCCCACCCCCACGTTCTTACTCCTGCAAATCCACTAATCATTTCATTATCAGCTACCGTAATATTACTAGTAGGAACGAGTCCTGTAGATATTTGCACAGAAGCAGTTGTAACGTTAGTAAACATATTATTCACAATAGTAATATTTTCTTGTTTGCTCAATCCAACACTTGTGACTAATATACAATAGCTGGCACAATTTGTAAAATTATTTTCATAAACAGTTACATTATTGCCTGAAACCCACACTGCGTAATAGCTACTAGAGCCGTCGACGTCATTGTTATAATAGCTGATATTATCTCCTCCCCAACCCTGAAGGGAAGTTGCTACACCTACAAATGTGTTGTTGAAAATTTGAAGATTTTGATTAAATTGGTATGCTAATCCGAAACCAGTGATATTTTCAATGTAATTGTTTCTGAATACAGTATCATTACCTCCGTCAACATAAAATGCCTGAGTTCCATTAAAAACTAAATTATCTTGTATAATTCCGTTATCTCCATAATAATCCAAGCCCCAGCCTCGTGTGTCATAGTGTTTATTATTTTCATAGGTGAGGTTATCACCATAATACCTGTTGTTTAGGCAATTGATGAAGGTATTATTTGATATTTGTAAATCTTTTCCATAGTTATACATTGTCATATGGTTGATTACAGAATTTTTTACAGTAATTCCTCGACTACCTTCAACTGCCCACATTTCAATTGCTGTATTATATGAATCACTTGAATTAAAGTTCATAGATCCAATGTATGAAGCGTCCTCAATTGAAGATGAATCTGAGTCAGAATCCTTTACTACTAAATAACCAGTTTTAGAAACATAGATGCCTTGAACGTGCTCAGATGAATACACATTTCCTGTGGCATTAATAACAACATTAGACGAGACGATCTCTAAATTCTCGTTTACAGTAATATTCGTTTCATTATTTGTCCTAATATGATTAATAGTTGAATCAATCCAAATGGAATCTGAGTTTAAGATAACATGTCCAGTGACATTAGCATTAACGTTTTCTAGCTTAAACGAAACACCTCCATAAACTGTAATTTCGTGTACTGTTAAATCCTGATTGAACATATGTGTATCTTCGGTAACTATCCAGTTTCCGTTGATTATATCACAGCTGCCGTTGCAGCCAGCTTCAGCGTCAATAGTGAAGTATATCAAGAAACAAATGGTAACTATTAGCACGCGATGTGTAGGAAACATGTTTAAGATATATTAGGAATATTCTTAATAAATATTACGCGTGCAGTGCATAATTAATCATTGTTAAATTTTTCTTAGTAAAGAAACAATATGGCTTTTACTAGGGCCATAAAATTTCACACGATCAAATTTTTTTACTTGGAAACCTTGCTTATACATTAATTCCTTAAAATTAGATGGTATCTCCCCCCAATCGCTTCTCTTCTTAAATCCAAGCCATGAGTTATTGTATGCCTCATGAAAAATTGCAAATCCTTTTTCATTGAGATTAGCGTGTGCGTGTTTCAGAAAATCCAGTGTATTTCCTAAATATCCTAAGTGTATCAAATCTGCTTTTAAAGAAACATTACTGCAATCTTCATTTAAAACCACTACATTTTCAATATTATTTAATTTCAAATTTATATTTAAATATTTTATCGATTCTGGGTTTTTATCAATTGAAGTTATATCTGCATTGGGATAGCTTTTTGCTAAATTAATAGTAAAATAACCAATCCCTGCAAAATAATCAATGATCTTTTTAGGATTTTCAAAGTTATAAAAATTCTGAACCTTTTCAGGTCCTCTTGAACCTGCTCTCCATCCAACATTGCCAGGAGACCACATTACTTTTGCAGTATCTAGTCTATATCTAACTCCATCCTCTATAATTTCGGTCTCAGTTTCCTGACCAAATAATAATTCAACTTCCTTTGGTCGTCTTAACTCACCCTTAATTTTTTCTTTTTGTATTACAGTTTTAACATTCAGAATTTTAGAATATACTTTAGCAATTTTTTTACTTGTAATTTTGTCTAGTAACGAAAAATCAGCTATTAATATATCGCCAATTTTCTTCCATTTTTTAGGTATTTTATTATGTAATTTTTTATCAACGTTATGTTTAATCTTATCAAAAGGATTCATTTTTCAGCTAATTTTCTCAATGCTGCAATTTCAGGTTTCCACATGTCTGGACCTCCCGGAGTTTCTAGATATGCAGCCAGATGTTCCAATCGCTTTTCTGTCATGAATCTTTCAAATGCACCCTCACCTATCTTGCCCATACCTATGTTATCATGTCTGTCCACTCGTGAACCTACATCACTTTTTGAATCATTTAAATGTAAAGCTACCAAATATTCCATTCCAACAGTATCATTGAAATTATCCCAAATGTTATCAAAATCATTTCTCCAGTCATATCCTGACGCCCAAGCATGTTGAGTATCAATACACACCCCAATTCTTCTCTTATCATCAATATTATCAATTATATGCTGAATTTCTTCGAATTTGATACCTACGTTAGTTCCCTGTCCAGCTGCATTTTCAATAACCAGTTTGGATTTGTAACCTTTAGTCTGATCCAATGTCGTATTCATATGCTCTGCTATTCGTTCCAGAGCTTCATATCTAACTGTTTTATTGTCCCTCATCGACTTTTTGGGATGTGTGTGCGAACCTGGGTGAAAATTTAGATAAGCAACGCCTAGATCTTCACATCTGTGATATTCTTCTAGGAAGGCATTTTGCGCTCTCTTACCTTTTCCCTCATCCGGAGAACCCATATTTATTAAATACGAATCATGAATCATGAGTGGCCCAAGTTTAGTTTTGGATAGGGGTTCTTTGAAAGCTCTGATTTCTTCATCAGTCAAGGGCTTAGCAATCCATTGTCTTTGGTTTTTACTAAACATTTGGAAAGTATCGGCTCCAATATCTGTAGCTTCGTGAATTGCATTGTGCAAACCGCCAGCCACGCTTACATGTGCTCCTAATCTCATTATAAGTGTATGAAGGCTACCTTAATAATAACTATTCGATAAGAGGTCGTGAAATTTTCCATTGTTGCTAACACCAAGCAAGAAAATATTCGTGAAATTCTAAGGAAAGTAATAGGATTTGTTGATGACTTTGAGTTAGATGCAGCGTCTGCTAATTTTCTTGGATTAAAAGGAGTTGAAATTAAAGATCTCAGTGGAGATGTTATAATTTCGCTAGGAGGAGATGGAACTATATTACACATTTTATCTCAGATAAACAAGCCTATTTTAGGAATAAATTTCGGTGGAGTAGGTTTTCTTAATGAGCTCGAACCTGATAGTGATATTTTTGCTGCAATTGATAACGTAACTAATAAAAAATATTTTGAAGAAAAGCTGCACAGGATAGATACTTACCTTAATGATTTAAAAGTTGGAACTGCAGTCAACGAGATAGTTCTTCATACTTCAAGAGTTGCCAAAATCCAAGGATTCGAAATTTCTACCAACGGTAAACTAATCGACAGCTTTAGAGGAGATGGAGTAATAATTGCCACACCAACTGGGTCAACAAGTTATTCAATGTCCGTCGGAGCTCCAATTATCTACCCAACAATGAAGTCTAACATTATTGTGCCTATTGCTGCTTACAAATTAGGTTCCAGACCTCTTATTTTACCTGCAGAATACGATATCGCTGCAAAAATTACAGGACATCCCGAAGCTGTGATGGTTATAGATGGTAAAGAGGAAATTTTCATTAAAGGCGAAGATAAAATAGAATTTAAAGCTTCTAAGAGACCAGCTTCACTAATACGATTCAACAAGAATTTCTTTGATAGGTTAAGGAATAAGTTAAGGTTGTAAAATGAAAAAAAGGAAGGCAAGGCTTCGAGGAACAAAGACAGCAGGTAAATTTGAACAGAAAAAATTGCTTGAACGTATGGAGCAGGTACTTGAAAACCCGAAGTTACTCCTACCAAAAACAAATAAAAATGACATAGGTAGTAAAATTTATGATAAGGTGTACGAAGATATGCTAATTGCAAGGGAGCAGTACAAGAATCCTCCTTCATTTATATCAAGTATTTTCGGTAAAAAACCAAAAGATCCTCTTTCCAAAGCTTATGCTGCTTCACTAACTATTTTAGATTCAGGTGCTCCAGTTATGGCCGTTGCCCGTTTTCCTCATGGAGAAGTGAACTATGTAATGAGAGGATATGGTGTATCGAAAGAGATGTTGATAGGAATACAAAACCACCATCATAGACTATGGTCTAGATTTGCTCATCTAGGTTATGTTAAGAAATACAAATTGTTTATTTACTCTTTAGAAAGTGGTCTATTATGTACGGGAGATGTACCACGATACCCAATTGAACTGTGGGATGAAGTGACCTCACGATTGAAGATATCCAACAAAGTCATGGATTCTAATTGTATGAAAATTAAGTGTAAATCTCTAAACAAAACAGCCTACATTTCAACTCGTAAAATGAAGAAATCTAAAGAGAATACTTATAGTCATTTTTTAAAAGACCAGATTTCAGTTGATCCAGATAGTGATTTTGATATAGATTTGAATACTGTATTATCTCCTATCGTTAAAGAAATCGATTCTGAAATCATTGTTGAATATCAAAAAGGTTTGGTAACGGATTCAAAATTTCTAGAAAATGTAATTTCCTTTCAGAAAGAGTCTGTTATTTCAGGCAATTCCTCAACAGGGCAACATTTTGTGATAGCTAATGAAATACTTAAGAAAGACGAACTTATTTCAAAGCTGTGTACTAGTAAAATTGACGAAGCTATTGTTGAAGATTTATTGGAAGAATTTTCGGAGTCTTTGATATTAGAACAGGGCACTCTAGCGCATTTTACGGAAAATCTATGGGAAAATTATGGAAGTCATTTGGCTAATAAAATATCAAATGGTTCAGCAGATAATTATAACGGAAATAATTCTCTGGAAATATTGAGGAAATTATATGACCAGATAGTTAAGGAAAGCCTCACAAGTGATTATCCTAGTTTTGTTAACTTAAACGAAAGTTTGAAAATGTTAGATAAAGTAATCAAGATGGTTAAGATTGGTGAAAAGAGTAAAGCCATAAAATATATAGATGATTTTAATTCTAACAATAATATCACTAAATCTATCAGCTGGGCAGTATTATTTTGTCTAAATTCTACTTCAAGCAGGGCTTGGAAATACGGGAAAGAGGAGAAAGCACTCGGTGAAACCCTTAGTAAACAAATGCAATTGTTGTTAGACAGTAATCCTAATAATTATAAAGAATATTTTGAATCTATTTCTAAAACAGTCGGACTTGGAAATAAATTGGAAGTTATTTAAAGAGGCATAAAGTCCGAAATCATAGGGTCCGTGGTCTAGTTGGTTATGACGTCGCCTTGACATGGCGGAGATCCCCGGTTCGAATCCGGGCGGACCCACCATTCTGTAACTTCTAAATATCTCCCGCAAACTTTAATCTCGTGCATCTAGTCAATTCTAAAGAGGACTCATTTGATTTGTTGGATAAATTCATAGATAATGACATTCAAAACTACAGTTCTAAAAGAAATTATGACTTTGGTCCAAAAGATAGAACTAATGTATCACAATTGTCGCCTTATATCTCCCACAGAATTTTAAATGAATATGAAGTAATTCAAAGAGTACTTCAAAAGAAATCCTATCGAAATGTCGAGAAGTTTATTCAGGAAGTTTTTTGGCGCCTATATTGGAGAGGCTGGTTGGAAAGCAGACCTCGTGTATGGAATGATTTTCTGGGAGATTTGAAGTCTCTGGAAAAGAATAAGCGGTACCACAGTGCAATAGAAGGTTTAACTGATATCGAATGCTTTAACTACTGGGTTAATGAACTAAAAGAAAATGGTTACTTGCATAATCATACTAGGATGTGGTTTGCAAGTATTTGGATATTCACACTCGAACTACCATGGCAGTTAGGCGCAGAGTTTTTCTTAAAGTACTTGACCGACGCAGATTCAGCATCGAATACGTTGAGTTGGAGATGGGTAGCAGGTATGCAAACTAAGGGTAAACACTACTTAGCTAAGGACTGGAACATAGAAAAGTTTACTAATGGTAAATTTTCTCCGGCAATACTTAATGAAAACGCGGTTCCAATAAGTGACTCAAGGAATTACGCATTTTCAAAAATAAATTATTCTGGTTTAGAAACCGAATCCGAGTCTGTTGTTATGTTTGAGAATGAACTAAATACCGATTTCTTGGATAATAACAATTATAAACATGCGTATTTTTGCCTTCTCTCTAATGAGGAGAGGCAAGTAAAAGTTAGTCAAGAGAATATAACATACAAAGAGTCAGTCGTAGATAATTTAGCAAAAAGAGGAACATGTAATATCAGTAAAATAAACGGTAGTCAGTTAATTTCTCTTGTTCAATCTAGCAGTAATATACATTTAGTATATCCTGGCGTTGGTGACAATTTAGATTTCTTGAATAAAAATTTGATGCCTAATGCCAATTGCCTTGTTCGAAGAAAAGAAGATATATTCTGCTCTCAGTTTAGTAACAAAGGTTTTTTCAATTTTAAGAAAAATATACCTCGGATAATTAGTGAATTGAATTTGTCAAAATGATAGTTAGGGCGTCATTCTGGTTCTGTCTCTAGGGAACAAAACACATTCTCTTACATTCTTAGCGCCAGCAAAGGTCATTGCTAGTCTGTCTAATCCCAAGCCCCATCCTGCGTGCGGAGGCATTCCATATCTAAATGGATCTAAATAGTGATTAAAGCCTTCAGGATCAAGCCCTTGTTCTTTTAATCTTTCACGTAACATATTAACATCGTGTACTCTTTGACCGCCGGATGTCATTTCAACTTCATTAAACATAAAATCGAAACCACGACTATATTTTGGATTGTCATCGGGCAATATGTAGAATGGTTTGAGTGATAAAGGCCACTTAGTTATGAAATAAAATCCGTTCATCTGGCGAGCAATCTCTCTCGTAGCTTCCATGGATAAATCTTCACCCCACTCAACTTTGCCGTTCGACATCTCTACAGCCTCATCGTAGGTTATTCTTGGTAGAGGTAGTTCAAGCTCTATAGGCTTCATTCCTAGCGTTTCTAGGGCCTCAGTCTCCTTGGCAACGGCTCTTGCTGCACTATCTATTAATCTTTCCATTACGCCCATTACAACATCATCGTCAGCAAATGACATCTCAATATCTATAGAAATAAATTCGTTCAGGTGTCTAGGCGTATTATGCTCTTCAGCCCTAAATGCAGGTCCTACTTCGTAAACTCTTTCCAAGCCACCACTCATGAGCATTTGTTTGTAAAGCTGCGGAGATTGAGCCAAATATGCTGCTTTATCGAAATATTTCATTTCAAACAAGGACGTTCCACCTTCTGTAGCAGAGGCAATAATTTTAGGCGTATGAACTTCTAGAAATTTTTCTTTGCGTAGATGTTCATGCACTGCACCGGAAACTGCTGCTCGAATCTGGAAATTAGCAGATATTTCTTTCTTCCTTAAATCAAGATACCTAGCGTTTAATCTTGTTTCAATCTCACTATCAATTTTATCAATAACTCCTAAAGGTAATGGGGCTTCTGAGTTATTCAATACTTCTAACTTTTCTGGTAGCATCTCAACACCTCCGGGAGCTTCTTTATTTTCCTTGACTGTTCCGGTAACTTGAACAATTGATTCTCTGTTTATGCTTGACCATGGTTTGAAATTATCTCCTAACTTCTTCTTTAAAAGAGTCAACTGAATTACACCAGTTATATCTCTTAGTTGTAGGAAGGCTATGCCTCCCAAATTTCTAGTATCTTGCAACCATCCGCAAAGGGTTTGCTCAGAACCAAAATCTTCTTCGCTTATTTCACCACATTTTCGAGTATGTAACATGTTTAACTTATTGGGTATCTCAACATTGCAGCTAAGCCACCAAAAGCCTTCTGCAGAGATATTCCTTCCTCACTATCAGTAGATATAATAGTTACTGTAGCTTTGCTTTTTTCCGCCATTTCACCTAGTCTTTTTACGGTACCTTGTTCTACATTAGGCATCTTTTCAAAACCTTCAGAAACCAATAAATGATCTACAGCGCCCATTTCCAGTGCCATTTCAATTTGCTTTTGACCGTAAGTAGCTAAATTTCCCTTTGTAGACAAAACCTCTTTCATAAATTGATTCATTATGTTCTTTTCTTTAACTAATTGTACTTCAGATAAACGGCCAGCTCCTCTGGTAACAATTTCTCTCAAACCACTTTCATCAGTATATCCCGTATCAAAAGAATCAATTATTATCTTTTGTAGCTCATGATTCAAATATTCTCTTTTAATGAAATAATCTTTTGTGGCTCCAGGTCCCCCAATAAGTAGGCCTTCAACGTTATTTCCAAGAAAACATTCTGTTGCAGAATGGGCCACTTTCTTATACCATTCATGAGCAGCCTCTTCAATAAGTCTTTCAAATCTTTGTTTTGATTGACCGCCTTTGCCGTGTTTCGATGGAACTTGTGAATACATATGTTTTAGAGTTTTGATATTTGCTCCTCTAAGCATTCCGAGAGCAGCCTCTGAACGATCTATAACGATTAAACCAAATTGCGCTTTGACCTCCCCTAACCCCTCTAGAGGCTCTAAAAAGAAGCTGGAATCACATCTGTACAGAAATGTAGGTAGTTGTTCTGGTGGAACAATTACTTCCTGAACCATTGTTGTTTGGTTTCCTCCCTTGGACACATGACCTACAAAGAAAACCACTCCGTTTTCGGGTAGTTCTTTGAAAAGTTTTAGTCTTGACGTTATTGATTCAATCGCAGCACTAACATTTTTCCTCGTAGATTTAGATTTAATATTTGCAGATTGCGAAGATTCATTTCTTAAATATGATTGGACATCATAAATTTTCCTTTCCGGAGGAATATACAGACTTACTAATTCAGTTGCATGGCCCTTGTAATTTCTGATTCTTTCAAGTGATTGTTTGAATTCATATTTCTCAAGAGATTCCGAGCTCACAATATCCTGTAATAG
>CEUU01112397.1_pt1 | contig 11729 bp, 10 predicted proteins | sample 531321 | NCBI WGS metagenome assembly CEUU01 (sample SAMEA2622658, study PRJEB7988) | marine metagenome | isolation source: saline water (ENVO:00002010), including
CGAGAAGGCAATCCAACTGGCCAATACGGGCTATTCACGCGATGACGTGCGCTTATTAGCCGAATTCGCCCAGTCACTGGCAAACAGCGACCGTTCTGCACAGCGTCAGCCACTCACCCTCCTGCTAGACAAGCTAGCGACCCGTCTGCGCTAAGCTACGCATGCACATGGACCAAGTGACATTTCACCTACCGGCCTACCCTCGAGGCTTTCACTTAGTGACTCACCACGTTGAAGCCGCCTTACCGTCGCTGCCTGTAACAGGCCTACTACATCTATTTATTCAGCATACTTCGGCCGGCCTCACGCTCAACGAAAATGCCGACCCCATTGTGCGCAGCGATTTTGCTGCCAGCTTTGACGCGCTCGTACGTGAAAACGAATCCTATTACAAACACACACTCGAAGGCTCGGATGACATGCCCGCCCACATTAAAACCGCGCTTGTCGGTAGCTCCGTCAGCATACCGATTACGAATGGGCGTCTCAGCTTAGGCACGTGGCAGGGCATTTATCTGTGCGAATTTCGCAACCGAGGCGGTAACCGAAGCCTCGTTGCTACGATTTTAGGCTAAGGGAACAAGCAAAATAGTGGAGTAACGCCTGCGGATACATCAAACAACGACCTACCCGAACACGTACGAGAAAATCGGCGTTATTGGGACGGCATGGCCAATCAGTGGGTCGCTTCGAGTGAAAGACTCTAGCATGCAGAGCCGCAATGGAGCCAGTGGAGCATCCCTAGCGCAGAAGCGCCGCTACTACCCGACAGCCTATCTGAACAGGACGCGATTGAACTAGGCTGTGCACGGGCTACGTATCAGAATAGATGGTCCGACGGCAGCGACAGCGTCACCGCCGTCTACAATTCTTCCAACCAGCTAGCCACCTGTCGCCGCCTGCAGGCCGAGGACGGCCTCAGCTTTAAAATTATGCACTGTAAAGCCGAATCGTTGCCCTTTACCGACTAGCCCTTTGACTGGCGCGCGGTCAATGCCAATCCGGCCAGCATAGAGTTCAACTTACCGATTTCGACGTGTATTAGGCTGTTTTCGGAAACGGGATTCGCAATTGAAGACTACTTGGAGCTGATCGCACTATGGAACGCGCAGGGGTCTCTCTTAGGCGTTTCTACAGAATAGGCGCGTATCCATCCCAGTAAGCAGGTCTGGATACTGCGCAAACAGGTGCAGGACCCGACTTAGCTTTTCGCGCTGGCGTCGCTCAGTATAGATGGTATTTTAGGAAGTCAGAGCGCGCTCCAACTGATCGACGCGGGCCGTCATATAGCGGAGCTGATCGCCGGGCCAGATGGCTGGCCGACTGTGAGGACTGCGCACGCGATGCAGGTCTTCCAAACGCGTGATTTCGCGATGCAGCAAGTGCTGTAAGCGCCCAAAGAAAAATAGCGGCAGTGGATGGGTCGACAAGACTCGGCGCAGCGGCGGCTGTGCAGAGCGCGCAAGCAGCCCCACGCGAAAGCACAGATGCCACATGCGCTTGTGCACCCTGTACCAGGCAAAGAGCACGTAGCTGGCAATGCTGATAAATACCAGAGCGGCAATGAAGACGGGCAAGTAGAAGTAATAGTGCATAAGACCTTTGCTAATGCTAATTATACGGTAATCGGTTGGCCGACTCAAGCATATGGGGTGCGTAAAGCGCATCTATTCGCCTCTTGAAAGGGACTCACCAAAGGCCTATTTTTCACCCCATCCACAGCACTCCATACTGCGAGGTGTCTCATGTACCGCTCCTCCCTACGCTACGCCCTTTCTATAGCCTGCACGCTCGCCCTGCTGCACTGTGGCAGCGACCCCGTCCGGAACGGCACGCCGGCTCAACCGTTGCCCTTTCCCGGTAACACAGGCGGCCCTGCGGACGCCAACGACGAGCTCGCCCTTAACACCAACGTCGAGCTGAACGGACGCTATGTAAAAGGCGTGCGCATTGACGGAGATAACTTCTCGGCCAGTGCGCCGGGCCAAGACGTCGAAATTACCTTTGCCGCAACCGGCCTGAGCAACGTCAAGCAGTTTGAGGTGCGTCTGCGCATTGAGCCGGAAGCGGCTTTTGATCTGGCCGCTTCGTCCTTTGCCCCGCTGCAGCCCTTTATCTCACCACCAACCAGCGTGGAGCGCACGGAAGACGGCCTGTGGCGCACCGGTGGAGCCAGCGTCACGCGTGTCGTCGAGGGCGACGCGACATTTGGCACGCTCAAGCTCAAGACGGCCAGCGGGTTCGACGGCGATACGCAAGTGCGCTTGCAGGTTGATTACTTTTCCATCGGACCCAGCTTTTCCGACCGCGACGACTACAATGCCAACGACCTGAAAATGGGCATCATTATCAACGAATAGAAGAGCAGTAGAGAGAGAAAAACAACGGGCGCAGCAACGGTAAAACTCTTGACGCACAGGGGCCAATGCTTATTTTTTACATCTCCCGTGGGGCTGTAGCTCAGTTGGGAGAGCGCTTGAATGGCATTCAAGAGGTCAGGGGTTCGATCCCCCTCAGCTCCACCATTACAATTTTGACGTAACCTTCGCTCAAACGGTTGCGTTTTTCGCTTCCGCCTATTTCTCACACACTGTACTATCTCATCTGTATAATCACTACACTGTAAGTTGGGTAATTCATGGTGATCGATCTCAAAACCCTCATTTTCATTACAATGATCTGTAAGCCATCAGAAGCCTGTATTTAGAAGTTCTGAAAAAGCTCTTTTTGTGAATAAGATACTAGCTTGGGTAGGATTAAGATCATGGTTTAATTCTCCTCAGTGTCATTACTACAATTTTGATGCAACCTTCACTGGATAATTGCACTTTTTCAGATTTTGGCGTGCCAAATACGCGCCAAATTTTTATTAATCGAACTATTATGGCTCTCTATTCCTCACAATCGAACTTGGCTCTAAATTACAAGGTCAGAATCGTTTTTTTAATCACGTGGCTTCCTGCCCTCATACTTAAACACGCGACAAGAAAAGAATTCGTGTAGTGATGAGTTTAAAAAATGTCACCCTTTGTTTTTTAACGACAATATCCTATGCAACAGCCTTGGAAGGTGATATGAACTGTGATGGAGAAGTAAATTTTGACGATTTTTTTTTATTAGCTGACGATTTTGGTAAGACAACAATGGTTGAGAACGAATGCGCTAGTTCTTTCACTGACATGAATTGTGATGGAGAAGTAAATTTTAATGATTTTTTCCAATTTGCTAATAATTTTGGCAACGAGGGTAATCCTTCCATTTCATGTTTTGATGGCACATTATCAGTAACCTTGAGTCAGAACCTACAACAACGTACAAACGCTCTAGTTTTTAAAAAGCTTAATAATGGCGTCAATATAGACACTTCACTTCCAAGTTCGGGAGTATGGCCAAAGTTACAACACGAAGCGGCGCATTTTAAAGCTGCAGCGGACGCTGGATTTACATCGGTGCGTGTATTTATGCCCTTCGGGGCAAGTATTGAAGAAACCGAAAGACAAATCGTCGATGCGTTGACAAATAATCTGGCCATCGTGATCTGCATGTGGGGTCGTGGATCTTGGTATCAGAGTCCTATCGAATCAGCTACTGAGCAAATAGCAGCCAGGTGGGCTGAACTGGCCAAATATTGGAAGAAATACCCTAAAGATCTCGTTTTCGAAATACTTAATGAGCCTGCGGGTATTGGATTTAAAGAGGAACGACGCTACGGCGAGGTCATGCAGTTGTATAACGCTGCGGTCCAAGCCATCCGCAATGAAGACGCTTCGCGACCAATTCTAATTGGGGCACCCGGAAGTAATGACCCTGAATACTTGGACCCCTATGTAACAGAAGAATATCTCACCTACACATTTGATGGGAACAAGGGTTTTTATGACGATACCAACACAGGCGTAGCAATCCATTTTTACAGTCCGAGGCATGAAGATGGGTTTAACTTTGCCATGTGGACGGCGCCCCTTCCAGCGAACGAGAAGTGGAATCCCATTGTTCTGGATAAGATCACGACCGCATCTCAGTGGAGAGCGCGCATTGGCATCCATATTCCAGTCATCACGACCGAATGGGGCTGCTGGTCCTTTCCAGGACGTTCAAACGATGAAATGACGGAATGGCTGAGTTTCCACATGGATCACTTCAAAAAGCACGACATCGGTAACATGTGGTATACAGGCATACAGAATAATCAAAGATCGTACGCTATTTTTGATTCCGAATTGGGTTGGAACCAGACTGTTTTGGATCAATTAACAGGCATAAACCCGCAGATCCTACCCAAAACCTCTCAAATAATTAACAGCGAATTTCATCAGGAAGGACCCGCTTGGCGTGTAACGACCGAAAAAATTGCCAAAGAATACGTATATGGCGAACACGCCTTTAGCGGCAATTCTATGTTGAAATTGACGGTGCCTGAAGGAGTCGAGGGACAGTTATACCAGCAAACCTATAGAGCAGACGCAGAGTATATCGGTGCACCGGGCAGAACATTGCTCCATCTCATTGAGGGACAGATTTACAGAATCAGCTTTACCGCAGCAAGTGAAGATGGAAAAGGCCGCGTGAGAATTAGATTAAGAGATGCCGTAGACATGCGCGTACTATACGATAGTTACGAGGCGGACAAGGAATGGATCCATATAGGTGACGAAGCAGAAACGCACACTATACTCTATGTTCACAACGCACAAAGTGAGATGGACGTGCGATTGGAATTCGACGTAGGCTCGAAAGAGCAGGTCCTGTATTTGGATAACGTCGTATTAATGCGAAACTAGCGCTATGAGTACGATAAAGAACGTCGTGTGGATCTTAACCGATAGCCAGCATTTTGAAGCCGTTGGTTATATGGGCAACAACGCCGTGCATACCCCCCATCTCGACCGACTGGCCGCACAATCCACAATCTTTACGAACGCCCACTGTCAGTCTCCTATTTGCGTACCCTCTCGCGAGAGCTTTATCACGGGCCGCTATCCGTCAGACCTTGGAATACTGCACAACAAACACGATCATGCCAGTACGGCTGAAACGCTAGGTCACCAGTTTAGGAAAGCGGGATTTAAAACCTGCTTCTCTGGTAAATCACACTTTATTGCAGATAATCTGCTGTTTTCTGAGCACGATACGCAACGCGGCTTTGAGCGCTACGCCGATTGGGATGACTACCTGCACTACCTGCGCAGCACGGATTTCTTCGATAAAATCGATAAGAACGATGTGAAAGCAGGCTGTTACTCGGGCGACCCGCGGACCATGCCAGAGATTGAGGCAGCGGCCAACCGCTGTTACAGCGTGTATGCGCGGACACACAATGGCCACCTACCCGATGAATACTCGGTCGAACGCTGCGCATTTGAGCGGGCTTCAGACTGGTTAGACCAGCATCACGAAGAGCCATTTTTCCTGTTTTATTCTCTCTACAGACCCCATGCGCCACTCGCCGTGCCCGATGATGTAGAAAAGCCATCCGTAGAAGATCTTCCGACCTTACAGTGGAACGACCGCGACCTAATTTCGACGCCCTCGCTGCGACAGAGAATTGCGTTTATGAACAGCAACCAGAACAACGCATATAATACGGGACTCGATATAGCGAAGACCTTTGCCGACGATTCTCGTCTATCCGATACCGCTAGACGAACACACAGCGTCCATTCATACAACGGATTTCGCTTGGACTACTTCCGCTCCATAAGCTACATAGATCGCTATGTTGGCAGGATACTAGACACGTTAGAAGCGCTGGGCCGTTCAGAAGATACCATGATCGTTTTCACATCAGATCACGGCGACATGATCGGGGAACACGGCCTCAACCTCAAAATGTGTTTTTACGATGCGGCCATAAAGGTACCCTTGTTAATCCACATACCCGGTCAGTGGAATGAGGGAAAAGTAGAAGATAGGCCGGTCATGCTATTGGATCTTGTACCAACGATTGCAAGCCAATTCGATATTGACATCGAATACGATCTCCCCGGTATCGACCTAACAGAGTATCCATACGGCTACGATCGTCCCGTATATAGCGAGATCGTCAGTTCATTTGGAGCAGACGTTGCACAGTACGGTTTCGAAAACCACGTGCGCATGGTAAAAACGGACAAATGGAAATATCTCAGCAAAGCATTTGGCCCGCACGAATTATACGATATCGCCGAGGATCCGGGTGAAAATGAAAACCTGGGTGGACATACTGAATACCAATCGGTATGCAAAGGGATACAGAAGTTAATCGATGATACTCTGGGAAACTACCAAGTGCAAAATGTAAAGGTCGTTCAATAGAACAATACGTCATCAAAGGAGAAGGTACTGGGTGAGTCAGAATTTTACCGAACAAAACAAATCGTTGACATTGGGCAGTAGTGTTAACACCGACTTTACCACGACAGAAGTAAATAAAGTGGCTTATGACAAAGGATTCTATCTCGCCTTTAAAGCAGCTGGTTTTGATTCTGTCCGCTTTTTTATTAAACAAGGATGGAGACCGGAGGCGTATAAATCGGCCGTCGACGATGCACTAGCACTCGACTTAAAAGTGGTTTTGGTTCCCTTTTCAATGTACTGCTGGGGAAAAGAGCATCTCATCCAGTGGTGGGGAGACGTAGCCGAATACTATAAAAACTATCCGGCCGAGCTGGTTTTTGAAATTCTCAACGAACCCAAAATGGCGGGACACCCCGACGGCGAAGAAGCAGTAACTATGCAGTGGTATGGGGACTGCATACAAACAATTCGCACGTCCAATCCAACGAGGCTATTAGCCGTTGGAGGACCTCACTATAACGGCGTAGAATTTCTCACGAAATACGTAACGCCTGAGTATCTCTCCTATACGCTCAAAGACGGAACGGGCTTTGCCGACGACCTCAATCTCTGGGGCGTGTTTCACTGTTATCACCCGAGGGGCTTTACGCACGGAGCCATAGAACAAGATATCAACAAGGACCATCCACGCTGGCGAGACGAGGTGGTATCCGATATGGAAGAGGCTAACGCCTGGTCTGAGAAACACCACAAGAGAGTTTACCTCAGCGAATGGGGATGTCGCCTCAACCACGAGATACGGCACGTAGAAGAATACACGGCCTTCATGGTCGCAGAGATGGCCAAACGCGCCATCGAATGGTCTTATTACTGCGGCCTATTTAACAACGCTTGGCCCTACGGCCTGTATAACTCAGAATGGGGATTCGAAGGGGTCGAAGGGGTCGTAAAAAACCTGACAGGGCAAGAGCCGCCCAAGGAAGTGCCTCCGACCAACCAAATTGTCAACTCCGACTTCCAGCTCGATCTATCCGATTGGAACACGTCGCAATTCGCCATTAAAGGAACCGCGGACGGACAAGGCGTTGGCGGTTCAAGGGCCATACGCGTACACGTGCCCTTTGTGCCAATGGACACCTTTGCCGAGGAAATGAAGCGAAAAAAAACGCCTGCTTTATATCAGCAGTATGAGCCGGACTGGCAGTTTCGCGCCATGGGCGTCAATTACGCCAATAAGTATACCATCCAGCTTCGCCAGGATAATATTTACAGGATTTCTTTTTATGCCAGATGCGAGTTCGGAACTGCACGTCTGCACGTCCAACTCGGGCACGCCCCCGAAAATGACCCCATCATCTGGACCTCGGATGAGATCACTGTCGACCCTGAATTAACGAAGTACGAACTAGAGTATATCCATGACATAGCATCTGTTCGGAATGTGCGTTTCTCTTTTAACTTTGTTGATCGCCATTCGGAAATTATTCTCGACCAGATTGAATTGCGTGGGCGCAGGCCCGAGTAGGAGAGACAGTCACTATGGCCGCTTCGGATAAGACCAATATCATTTTTATACTCGCCGATGATATGGGCGTTTGGGCAGCGGGCTGTTACGGCAATTCTGAAATTCAAACGCCTAACATAGACCGCATTGCGTCGACGGGCGTGCGCTTTGAGAATTTCTTTGTGACGATCCCGGTTTGTTCGGCCAGCCGAGCTTCTTTTTTAACTGGCCGAATTCCATCTCAGCACGGCGTCCACGACTTTATCGGCGGACAAATCAATTTTGGAGCGACAGGTCCGGGATTTCTCGATGAAGAGATCTGCTACACAAACGTGTTGGCAGACAACGGCTGGACCTGCGGCCTGTCGGGGAAATGGCATTTGGGCAAGTCGTCACTTCCCCAATGTGGATTTTCCCATTGGTTTGCCCTTCCAGGCGGGGCCAGTGCCTACAACGACCAACCCATGATACGCAATGGCGTGACAGAGATCGTACCTGGATATATGACGAACGCAATCAGCGATGATGCGCTTGCCTATATAGACAACCATGCTGAAGATGAGAATCCATTCTATCTGAGCATACACTACACAGCACCGCACGCACCGTGGATTGGTCACCCCCAAGACATTGTAGATTCTTACGCCAACTGTGCTTTTGATACCTGCCCACAGGAACCACTGCATCCTTGGGCTAAAGTGCCTGAAGAAGATGCCGATCAGCCAGGTCGATCGGCGAAAGGACTGAGCAACAATCTGGGGAATCGCGAAAGCTTGAAGGGATATTATGCAGCTGTGACGGCAATGGATCTGGATATTGGGCGTATCCTAGACCGGCTTGAAAAGAGCGAGTTGCGCGAGAATACACTGGTGATATTCACCTCGGACAACGGGCACTCGTGTGGTCAGCATGGATTTTGGGGTAAGGGCAATGGAACGGATCCTGTAAATATGTATGAGCATTCTATTAAGGTACCTTTTTTAGCTTCACATCCAGGCGTGATCCCAAAGGATAATGTGCAGTCGACGATGGCTTCGGCCTACGACGTTTTGCCGACTCTTTTGGACTATGTAGGCCTTCCGCTTCCCGACGCCAACCTACCAGGGCAATCGCTACTACCAGCGCTAAAAGGGGAACATATTGATGGTCGAGATAGTGTTGTTATTTATGATGAATACGGCTACTGTCGGATGATTAGAACGGGCAAATGGAAGTATGTTGACCGTCATCCAGACGGGCCCCATGAGCTATACGATGTGGTGAATGATCCCGATGATAGAGACAACTTAATTGACGATCCGACACACGCTGACCGCGTAAAGGATCTCAAGGAAAAGATGGAAACGTGGTTTCAGAAGTATGTCATTCCTGACATGGATGGTCGTATATACAATGTAAAGGGATATGGCCAACTTCGCCCCGTGGGTGCAAAATGGAAAGACGGCCAAGCGCCTTTTGATAGGTCGGCAAAGTAACCGGTTTGCGCAGTCAGATTATCTATTACTGAACAGAGACCCTGATATCTTATGGGCTATCTATCCGGTAGTCCCGTCTATGATCTTTTTGCAAACAGGACGTAAATGCACTTTATGCTCAGGCCGAAGGCACGTAGCGCGCGAGATCTCGCAGGGCAATGACCGTGCAAGAATTGTCCTGTAGATAGCGAACATGAGTAGTAAATACGTCAGGATTAACGTGAACCCAGGCGTGGTCCAAATCGGGCACGCCGTGATAAGTAAGAACGCAAACCTGACCATCAATCGCCTGGTCGACAGACCATTTAAAATCTTCCAACGAGTAAGCTGGGCCAGCCGCACCCGTGGTCGGTACTAGCAATGGATCGTGGCGATTCGGATCGTATGTTGGACCTCGCCCACCCTCCCCATTATAGGTAAACTCCGGGTCAGTACCGCGACGAGCAAACGCAAAGCCGTGATCACGTAAGACCTCTACTGCAGTGGGGCCGTTGCGATAACCGGGATAGCAAAAGGTAGTCGGGTGTGTGATACCGTGTTCCCTACAGCGCGCATCAATGTGATCAATATCGGATCGCAGCGCATTAGGAGTTTGCTCGTTGACGTTTTTGTGCGCACGCGTGTGGTTGCCAATCTCAAAGCCCCGTGCATCCAAATCAGCAATTTCTTCCCACGTCATATAACGCGCCTTGTCTTCCAGAAAACGTAGGCCCTCGGAGATGTAGAAAGTCCCACCAAATTCTAGTTCTTCAAGCAGTGGCGCGACAAAGCTATGCTGTGACTTGACGCCGTCGTCAAAGGTCAGGCAAATTAATCCATCGGGAATAGGTTGTGTCATTAGAAAGGCCATTCTTGTAAGGCACGACGAGTCTCTTCAGCCAAACTCTCTGCGTGTTGTGTAGTCATCGGCAACGATGGAGCACTCCATTGGCGGAACATTATGCCGTGGTTAGCCATCCAAAAATAAAGCCAGCTATGCTTTTCCTTTGAATCAGCCGCAGCTTGACGATAATTCGTTGGCGGGTCGGCCAGAAAATATATTCGAAAAAGCGAACCAGCTACAACGATACAAGCTTCAACACCAGCAGAACGAAAATTCTGCTCCAAATTCGCTACGAGTTCGGCCGTCAGTTTATCGAGCTGCGCGTAGGCATTCGGCGTCATTGCCCGCAAGGCAGCCAGACCTGCGACCATAGCCATCGGATTACCATTATAGGTACCAGACTGCGCAATCGCTGGAGAGCCTTGCGTTGGATCATATAACGCCATCACATCTTTCCTACCACCAAAAGCCCCGCCAGCCGTACCGCCAGCGATTACTTTGGCCAAACATGTCAAATCTGGCTCAATATCATAAGCAGCTTGTGCGCCACCTATAGAAAGACGGAAAGAAACGATTTCATCAAATATTAATAGAATTCCCAGTTCGCGAGTAACGGAGCGCAAACGAGAAATAAATTCACGCTTCGGCAAAACCAACCCCATTGCAGTTGACAAAGGATCGATAATCACAGCAGCCAAGTCCGCAGCGTTTTGGCGTAAAATGACCTCACATGCATCTGCATCATTAAAAGGTAGTACGATAACCGACTCAGCTGTACCTGGCGCCAAACCGGCAGATGAGTGAACCGAGTAAGGGCGGTCTTCGGGTCCAAGAGACGCATCAATCGGAGGCATGTAACTGATCATTGCCGGATCGTCGATGCCATGGTAGGCCCCCTCAAATTTGGCAATGTGGCTACGACCTGTGAAGGCGCGCGCAGCACGCAACGCATTAAGCACTGCTTCAGTACCTGAACTACAAAAGCGCACGCGTTGTATCGACGGCAAACGCTCACTTAGCAGTTCAGCAAGCATAATTTCCAACTCGGTCGGAGCGGAAAAAGCCGTACCATTCTGGACTTGTTCTTCGATAGATCGAACAATATCTGGATGAGCATGTCCCAGTATTAAGGCCGTGGCATTATTGGCAAAATCAAGACGCTCATTACCATCAACATCGGTGATGTAAACACCGGTGCCACTACGCATGTATATGGGAAACGGATCAACATATACGCCGGTGCGCGTATTTCCACCAGGCAGCGCATTCTGGGCACGCTGAAACAACTGGCCAGACCGTGTATTCTGTAGACAATAATCGGATATTAGTTGCTCTATTTTCGTCATAGACTATCTCTTAAATCAAGGATAAATAATCGTTGCGATTTAATATGGCATTTCTTTGTTCGTAATAGAACACCAGCGCGTCGTATGCACATCTGTCCAAAGCGCCTCCAAAGCGCGGTCCGTGCCAATGCGCTGCAATGCCATAAATCCATTGAAGCGCACGTAACGACTTTCATCGTGCAGCAGCGGGTTAAGCGCATCTACGGCCGACGAGGCAGGCGGACCGATCTTGGCCAGTGCCAGCGCGGCGTTACGGCGCACGCGTTCGTCCTCGTCTCTCAGGACACCCGCCAAGCAGGCCACTG
>CEUU01035227.1_pt1 | contig 11719 bp, 10 predicted proteins | sample 531321 | NCBI WGS metagenome assembly CEUU01 (sample SAMEA2622658, study PRJEB7988) | marine metagenome | isolation source: saline water (ENVO:00002010), including
CTAAACTTTTCATTAAGAAAGTAGTTAATATCTATAACATTATTTTTCTGAAATTCCTCCTTAAAAATTTTTATAATTTTTAAATAGTTTTCATTATTAAACTCCACATCTTCAATTTCATTTAAAAAATATTTTATAAAAGATTTTCTATTAAGACCAACAACTTCAAAATCCTTTGTACCATAGTTTACTAACATCCTTATGCATTCCTTCTCATGAAAATTAATAGCTCCATGTATTTTATTAATTTCATCTTGATTTTTATCTGTTGATTTTTCTATATCAATTAATGGTTTAGAAACCTTTTTGTTAATCAAAAGTTTATTCATTTCAGTTATTAATGATTCTTCATTAATATTTAGAGAAGAACTAGTTTCCTTAATAAATACTGACCTTTTAATTGAGTTAGGAATTTTTGATATAGATCTAACTATATCAAATATCATTTCTGATTTTTTTATAGGATCATTTTTAAAATCACTATTTAAAATATCAACCTTATATCTTATTAAATTAATTTCATTCTTACTCAAATGATTAAGAAACTTTTCCTTTCCCAACCTTTTAGATAAACTATCCGGATCCTCATTATCTGGAAATGAAACAATATTGACATTCATGTCATTCTCAAGGATAAGGTCCATACCCCTCAGCGATGCGTTGATACCAGCTTTATCTCCATCAAATAAAATTGTAATATTCTTAGTATATCGAGAAATAAGTCTAATTTGATCTTTAGTTAATGATGTTCCAGAGGAAGACACAACATTTTCAATCCCTATTTGAAATAATGAAATTACATCAGTGTACCCTTCAACTAAATAACATTTATCAAACTTTCTTATATGATTTTTTGATTGATATAGACCATACAATACTTTGCTTTTAACATATAAATCTGTTTCTGGAGAGTTTATATACTTCGGTTGATTCTTTTCATCTTTAATTAGTCTGGCACCAAATGCTATAACTTTACCACTAATATTATGAATAGGGAACATCAATCTACCTCTAAACCTATCGTATTTCTTGTTATTATTCTCTAAAATAAGACCAGCTTTAGATACATGTTCTTCATTAAACTTATTATCAATTAAATATTTATACAATGCGTCCCACTTATCAAAACTATATCCTAATTCAAATTTTTCAATCATTTTCACATCTACTTGTCTATGTTCTAAATAAGTTTTAGCTAAACTTTTACCTTCTTTAGAATTTAGATTATCTATGAAAAAAGATTTTGCCTTATTTAAAATTATTAATAGACTTTCTTTGTCATTATTTTTATTATAATCTTGATCAGTTTCATTAATTTCAACACCATACTTTTCTGCTAAATATTTAATTGCTTCTATATAGCTCAAACTTTCAACCTCTTTTAAGAACTCTATGGCGTCACCTCCTTTTCCTGTACTGAAACATTTAAATATTTGCTTGGATGGAGACACGAAAAAAGATGGAGTTTTCTCAGATGAAAAAGGACTCAATGCCTTATAGCTTGAGCCTGACTTTTTTAAGGAAACGAAGTCACCTACTACTTCTACAATGTCTAATCTATCCTTAATCTCTTGAATAGTTGAATCATCAATCATATATTACAAATATGATCAATTTATTATTTTTTTAATTTTTTAATTAGATAAATTGCCTAAATAAATTATGGATATAAAAAAAACAGTTAAAGAGGCATTAAAAAATGTATTAGACCCAATAAAAAAAAAGGATATTATATCATTAAAGTCTTTAGAAGATATTAAAATTAATAATAATACCATATCAATAAAAGTTTCATTATCACCATCATCATTTAAACTTAAGGAAGTAATTAGAAGAAATTGTATTTCAAATCTAAATAAAGTATTTAATGACATTGAATATGATATTAAATTTATATTAAATGATGAACCTCCTGAAAAAATAAATAAACAACCAGATCAAATACATAAAAAATTTAAAACAGAAAATATTAAAAATATAATTGCAGTAACTTCAGGTAAAGGAGGAGTTGGTAAATCAACAATAGCTAGTAATATTTCAATTGGTCTAAAAAAATTAGGTTTTAAAGTTGGTTTAATAGATGCGGATATTTTTGGTCCATCAATACCAACTATGTTCAATTGTGAAAATGAGCAACCTACCTATAAAGTAATCGATAATAAAAATATAATAATACCTATAGAACAATATGGTGTTAAATTATTGTCAATGGGTGTAATAGTACCAAAAGAAAAAGCAATCATATGGAGAGGTCCAATGGCAAGCTCAGCTATGAAGCAAATGGTTCTAGATGTTGAATGGGGTAAACTTGATTATCTAATTGTAGACTTACCACCTGGCACAAGTGATATTCATATAACTTTATCGCAGAATTTTTTTGTGGGAGGTAGTATTATAATAACGACTCCTCAAAAAATTTCAACTATTGATGCTGAAAAAGCTATATCCATGTTTAACCAACAAGATACAAAAGTTCCTATCTTAGGAGTGGTTGAAAATATGTCATACTTCTTAAATGAAAATGGTGATAAAGAATATATCTTTGGAAAAGATGGTGGCAAAGAAATAAGCGAAAAATTATCTATTGATATATTAGGACATATTCCAATAAATAAAAAAATATCTGAGAGTTCAGACAATGGATACCCAATAATTTTAAAAGAAGATAAGCATTCAGAATTGTTTTTAAATATTTGTAAAAAAATCGATAAAAAGTTTAGATAAAAAACTATAAATAATATTACTTTGCGATATGACTGATCAGAGTTTAATTGAAAAAGTTGAAATCGCTATCGATGAGATAAGACCTTACTTAGAAGCAGATGGTGGTGATATTAAAGTAGTTTCTATTGATAACAAAAATATTGTCAATTTAGAATTAATTGGATCTTGCGAGACTTGTCCGATGTCTCCTATGACTTTAAAAGCAGGAGTTGAGGAAGCAATTAAAAAACAGGTTCCTGAGATTAAAGGAATCAATGCCATCAATGGTATAGAATAAGTATATTGTCTAACTAATATTATCTAAAACTTTAATTTTAATTGTTTAATTTCATCCTATAATGAAAAATATTGCAATTTTAATGGGAGGATACTCCTCTGAATATGAAATTTCATTGGCTAGTGGAAATGTAGTTTATGATATTCTTAAAAAGAATAAAAAATTTAATTTTTATAAAATAATTATCTCAGTTAATAAATGGTATCATATTGATATAGATAATTCAATTTATGAAATTGATAAGAAGAATTTCACGATAATTAAAAATAATAAAATAATAAATTTTGATTTGGTTTTTAATACAATTCATGGTATTCCAGGGGAAAATGGTGAAATTCAAAGGTATTTTGATAATTTAAAAATTCCACAAACTTCTTCTGAAAGTGATGTAGCTGAATTAACATTTAATAAAAATGATTGCAAGAATAAATTAAAAAAAATCGAAATTATTACTCCAAAATCATTGTTATTAAATGTTGAAGATGAAATAAATATTGACAATATACTAGAAAAAATAAAAATGCCTTTCTTTATCAAACCAAACAAAGGTGGTTCTAGCTATGGCATATCAAGGATCGATAAAAGAAAAAATATAATAAAAGGGATAAAAAAATGTTTTAAAGAAGATAATGAAGCGTTAATAGAAGAAGAGATAATTGGTAGAGAAATTTCAGTTGGAGTTGTAAATTATAAAAATGAGATAATTGCTTTACCGCCGACGGAAATTATATCCTATAATACCTTTTTTGATTATGAAGCTAAATATGAAGGTGAATCTGATGAAATAACACCTGCTGAAATAACGAAAGAAGAAGAAATAATAATTAAAAAAAAGTCAATTGAAATTTATAAATTTTTAAAGTTGAGTGGGTTTAGTAGATCTGATTTTATTCTAAAAAATAATATTTTTTATTTTCTTGAGATTAATACTAATCCTGGTCTAACAAAGGAAAGCATATTACCTCAACAAGCTAGAGCAGCAAATATTAATCTTTATGACTTATTTAACAGCGTATTGTAAAATATGAGTATTAAAAAACTAAAATATATTATAAAGAATTTAACTTTATTAACTGGATCAATTTCACTTATATTTTTTATAATATTTTATCTCTATTTTCCAATTAAAACTAATCATGGAGATACAATATCGGTACCAAATTTAATAGGAATGAATTTGGATGATGTCAATTCTTTATTAGAAGATAGAGATTTGAGATTTGAAATACTTGAGGATTCTTCATACAATTCAGAATATCCACCTCTTACTGTTTTACAACAGAATCCATCTGAAAGAAACAAAGTTAAAGAGAATAGAAAAATTTATTTAACATTAAATTCAACAATTCCACCTCAAATAAAAATGCCTAATATTATTAATGGATCTGTAAAGAATGCTCAACTAATATTAGAAAGCTACGATTTAAAAATTGGAGAAATTAAATATGTTTCTGATATGGCATTCAATGCTGTTTTAAAAATGTATTCAAATGGCGACTCAGTTTCATCCGGTCAAATAATTAATAAAGGATCAATAATTGATTTAGAAGTTGGAAATGGATTTGGAAACCAAGTATTTGAATCTCCAAATTTAATTGGAATGGATTTAGATGAGGCAAGATTTACAATTATTGGATCAGGATTAAAACTTGGTAGAATAATCTATCAAGACAGTGGTTTTGTTTATTTAAAAAATCTTGAAGAAGAAGAATTAATAACTACAAAAATTAAAATTGACCCAGGTAAAATTTTCAGACAATTCCCTGAGAGCCTTTCCGAGGTTAAAATTGGACAAAAAGTCAATTTATGGGTTGTTAAAAATATCAGCAATGAAGATAATTAAAGTATTTTTTTATCTTTTTTTTTATACTTCATTAAGTAATGGACAAGAATTTAAGATTTATAAATTAAGTAATAAAAATAATTTTTCAAATCATGAGATTGATACTATTACTCTTCCTTTTTGGGAAGATTTTTCAGCATTCAATTATCCTAATAATAATAATTGGAGCGAGTCTGAAAATATAAAAATTAAAAACTATAATAATAATTACTCACCAAGCATCAATATAGTTGAATTCGATGGAACAGATAATAATGGAAAAGCATATCAACATGCTTCAGGTTATGGTATATCAGATGAACTGATTTCAGATATTATTAATTTAAATAATTTTAATGAAGGTGATTCTATTTACATGAGTTTCTTTTGGAATTATAATATTAATGGAGAGTATCCAGATTATGAAGATACTTTAAAATTAATGTTTTTAAACAAATTTGATATTTGGGAAACAGTTTGGTATAAAAATGGTGGAAACAATAACTTTAATGGGAATTATTTTAATTATGAAATATTAAATTTTACAAGTAATTATATTCATAAAAATTTCAAATTTAAATTTCAAAATATAGGTAATACAGAAGGTCCTTTTGATAGTTGGGTACTAGATTACATATATATAAATAATGAAAGAAGTATTAATGATTCTTCTTTTATTGATAGAACATTAAGTTATAAGGAAAAAAAAATATTTAAAGAATACAATTCAATCCCAATAGATCATTTCACTGATTCGGATAATATCATGGACTCATTAGAAATGGAAATTAAAAATTTAGATAAAAATATTCAACCGGTCAACTACTCCTATCTTATTAAAAGTCATGAATTAAATTTAGATTTAAAAATAGAATTTAATAAACAGTTAAGTCCAATTTTAAATGGATATGAAAGAAGATCTATTAAAAATAAACCTTTTAATATTTCTTCATATAATTCATCTAAGGATTCATTAGAAATGGAGGTTCTTTTCTATATAGATTCAGGTGACTCATCATCAACAAATTTCAATTTAAAGATAAATGATACTTCAAGAACCAAAATTTTATTCTCAAATTATTATTCTTATGATGATGGGAATGCAGAATATGCTGCAGGTCTAAATCAAAAAAATTCAGAGGTGGTACTGAAATATAATATCCTAAGTGAAGATACATTAACTCAGATTATGATTTTATTTCCAGAATCATATAATAACGAATACCAAGGAGATATCGAACTTGTTATATATGATAATTTATTTGATATTGAAAATAAGTTGGTGGGTATGAATACCTCTATTTCCTATAACGATAGCATTTTTAATGTTTTCACACTTAATACCCCATTAATAGTTAAGGACTCAATTTTTATAGGTTATAGACAGTTTGAAGATAATTTTTTAACTGTTGGACTTGATAAAAATAATAATATGTCAAACAAAATATATTATAAAATTGATGGAAAATGGAATAAAAATAATGTAGTTAAAGGAAGTATGATGATAAGACCAATATTTGGAAAATCTGATTTCAGCTTAGTTAAAATTGAAAACAATCATAATTCAAATAATATTGTATTATTTCCAAATCCAAGCAAAGGCATTATTTACATTAATAAAAAATTAGAGTTTATTGAAGTTTTTTCTAATAAAGGAGAGTCATTATTTACTTTACGAAATGCTGATAGAATTAATTTATCAGACTATGGAAAAGGTCTTTTTATTATCAAATACCATGTTAATAATAAATACTATTCAAAAAAAATAGTTATTAATTAATAGTTTTTAAATAATAAATTAAATCGGAAATATTTGAAACTAAATAACCATTCATTCCAACATTCTTAGCAGCATCAATGTTTTCCTTCATATCATCAAAAAAAATAAAATTTGATGCTTTTATACCAGATTTACTAATAACCATTTGGTATATTTCTTTCTCAGGTTTTCTGCATTTCATATCAAAAGAATAAAATATATTGTCAAATATATCTTCAAAGGATAACCCATGATTATTCAATAACATCTTTTCAAAATATTTTCTATGAATAGAGTTAGTATTACTCAAAATCATTAAAGAAAATTTTGATTTTAATTTTAAAATCATTTTTAATACATCAATATTAAAATCCAAAATAACCATATTCCATATATTATCAAATTCATCATTTTTTAAATTAATTTTTCCGTGCTCTCTTATCTTATCCCTAAATAAATCAGCATTTATTTCTCCTTTTTCAAAATCAAAAAATAAATTTTTAATAACAGATTCTTTTTCTCCAAATCGATAATCAATACTTTCAAAAATATTTGATTTTATATTTGATTTTTTTTTTAAATTTTTGATTGTTATTAGAGGATCTATATTGATAATAACTCCACCTAAATCAAATAATAATACTTTGTTTATCATCTTTATTTAAAACTATATATTTTTGTTCCCAATTTTAATATATCAATTTTTTGATTAATTAAAGGGCCCATAGCTCAGTTGGTTAGAGCGCCCGGCTCATAACCGGTAGGTCCCAGGTTCAAGCCCTGGTGGGCCCACATTTTAAAATAATATAATAGGAAGTTTTGATTAGGATAAATCGGATTTAATTTGTTCTAACCATTTATCGATCCTTTCCTCAGTCATTTCATGTTGGTTATCATCATCAAGAACTAATCCGTAAAAATCACCATTTGGAGCAACGCCTAGTGATTCATCAAATTCATATCCTTCTTTTGACCAATAACCAAAAACCTCTCCCCCATTTTTTAGTACAACTTCAGCTAATATACCAATGCCATCAACGAAACTATCGGGATAACCAAGTTGATCACCTAGACCAAAAAAAGCAGTCCTCTTGCCAGTAAAATCAATTTCTTTAAATTTTGGAAAAAAATAATCCCAATCACTTTGTAATTCACCAATGTACCATGTTGGAATTCCCATTAATATTATATCATAACTTAAAAAATCATCAGGAGAAAGGTTACTAACTTCTAATAATTCTACTTTTTCAGGTCCAATTTTGTCATTTAAAAGGTTTGCAACGTTTTCAGTTGCTCCTGTATCTGAACCATAAATAATTGCTATTTTTTTATCTGACATTTTTTAAAATTTTTTGCAAATTAAACTATTTAGAACAATTATAAATAATAACTTTAAAAAAAATTTTAGAAGCAATAATAATGTTTAATAAACATATTTAAAATGAAAAAAGACACATTTAAATCACCTGATTATTTTAATATTGATAGCCTTTTAACCGAGGAACAAATTCTTGTAAGAGAATCAGTGAGGGAATGGGTTAAAGATAATGTATCACCAATAATTGAGGATGCTGCTTTAGAAAGTAAATTTCCAAAAAATCTAGTTAAAGATCTTGGAGAAATTGGTGGGTTTGGTGGGTTTTTACCATCAAAATATGGAGGATCTGAAATTGATTTTACATCTTATGGTTTGATGATGCAAGAACTAGAAAGGGGCGATTCCTCTCTAAGGGTTTTAAGCTCAGTTCAAACATTAGTTATGAATACTATTTACAAATTTGGGTCTGAAGAACAAAAGTTAAAATATTTAAAAAAATTAGCATCTGGTGAAATGGTTGGTAGTTTTGGTATGTCAGAACCAAACCACGGATCAGATCCCTACTCTATGAAAACTAGATTTCAAGAAAAAGAAGATTCTTATATAGTAAATGGTTCAAAAATGTGGATAGGGCATGCACCTATTTGCGATGTTGCTGTAGTATGGGCAAAAGGTGATAATGATAAATTAGCTGGCTTTATAATAGATAGAGAAACAAAGGGGTTTACAACTGCAAAAATTGACAGAAAATGGTCATTTAGGGCATCTGAAACTGGTGAGCTAATTTTTCAGAACATGGTTGTTCCAAAGTCAAATTTATTACATTCAACAAATAATATGAAAGATTTGTACGATAGGTTAAATATTGGAAGATATGGAGTTGCTTGGGGTTCGTTAGGTATTGCAATGGAATGCTATGATGTTGCATTAAATTATGCTAGTGAAAGAGAGCAATTTGGAAAAAAAATTGGCTCATTTCAACTTATTCAAAAAAAACTAGTTGATATGTTAACTGAAATAACAAAATCTCAGGTTTTGATTTGGAGACTCGGTTCATTAATGGATAATGAATCAGCTTCCTTTGAACAAATTTCAATGGCAAAAAAAGTAAATGTTAAAATGGCATGCGAAGTGGCTAAAATTGCTAGATCGATTTTAGGAGGAATGGGTATTACAGGAGAATATCCTATAATGAGACATATAATGAATTTAGAATCATTAGTTACATATCAGGGAACAGAAGAAATTCATACATTAATTACTGGTAGAAAAATAACTGGAGTATCAGCATTCAAATAATTAATTCATTTTTATTCCCAAAAAATGATTAACTCCTCTTGGTATTGGATTTCCCGATGCTCTTCTAAAAGCAACGACCTGCCCAATATGATATAATGAATCTGAAATAGGACCATGAAAAAGGTTATAAAAATCATAATGAGAATTACCCCTTATGATTTTATGAGTTTCAAAATTATTATCTGTAAATAATTCTACCAATGAAATAGATTCTTTAAGATTTGCTAGTGTCATCTTTCTTAATTCATCAAAAGACAAATCAAGATAAGATTTTGAAATAGTGAATTTTTCATTTTTTGATCCAGAATTAATCATAACTGATAAATTATATATATGTTCCAATGTCTCCCTTGTTGATATACCTGTCTCAGATGGTTTATAAATAAGATCTTGCTCTCTTAATCCTTCTGTAGCCCAATAATACCTAAAACCGACACTATGTATAAATCTTGATACAATTGAATTATTTGAATAATTATCCTCAATATCTTTTATTTCATAAAAATAATTTCTCTCCTGAGAAAATATTTTTGTAGTAGTTAACATAACTATAACTATAAGTATTTTCTTCACGATTCTTGGGACTTAATATGGACATCCCTTTGAGGGAATGGAATTTTAATATTATTTTCCTTAAACTTTTTAAAAATTGCATAATTTATTTCGCTCCTAATAAACTCTGGTTTATCAGTGTGGGATGAGGTCCAAATACCTAACTTAAAGTCTAGAGAACTATCTCCAAATTTTTCAAAAAATACTTTAGGTTTTGGTTCTTTTTGAACGTTTGGATTTTCATCAGCTACTTCTAGTAAAAGTTTTTTTATAATTTCTGGATCCTCCTCGTAACTAACACCAACGGGTAAACGAAATCTGATGATTCTATTATTATGACTCCAATTAATTACTTGACTTGAAATAAATTCAGAATTAGGAACAATTATAGATATATTATCATTAGTAACAATGGTTGTCGCTCTGAGTGAAATATTTACTATGTCTCCACTTACTTCCCCTACCTCAACTCTGTCACCAACCTTAATAGGTTCCTCAACAAGTATAGTTAAACCACTAATTAAATTATCTGTAACTTTTTGAAAACCAAAACCAATACCAACACCAAGAGCACCAGCTAATAAACTCAACGCACTTAAATCAATTCCGACAGCTTGTATAATAATTATTGTTCCAATTAGCATCATTGTAATTCTGACACCATTTGCTATAGACTCTCTAAAAGACTTTTTAAGTTTTGATTTTGCTAATATTCTATTTAAAAGAATTAATCTGACATTTTTAGAGACAACAACAAGTAAATAAAAGCTTGCAAAAAATACTACAATTGTCCCAATACTAATTTCAGAGTCACCTATTTTGAATAAGGTTCTATTAAAAATGAATAAGAATTCGGAAAGAAGATTTAAAACTCTTGATAAAAAGTCGTTGAAGTATTCCATTTGATAGTGAAATTTAAAATTTATAATTTAGAATATTAAGTTTCGTAGTTTTTTTTTTATAAATTATCGCACAAATGATAAATAATTCGGAAAAAACTTTGTTCGGACATCCCTATGGTCTCTATGTACTTTTCTTTACTGAACTTTGGGAAAGATTTTCATATTATGGAATGAGGGCTTTATTAGTCCTATTTTTAATTTCGGAAACAACTTCTGAAAATCCGGGATATGGGTGGACTGAATCAGAAGCTATTTATTTATATGGATGGTATACTATGTTAGTTTATGTTGCAGGAATTCCTGGTGGATGGCTTGCAGATAAGGTTCTTGGACAGAAGAAAACAGTTATGCTAGGAGGTGCACTACTAGTTTTAGGACATAGTATTTTAGCCATTGACAATATAACTGCATTTTATACTGGCCTTGGGTTTATCATTTTAGGTGTTGGGGGATTAAAACCTAATATCTCAACAATGGTTGGAGGCCTTTATAAATCAGATGACAATAGAAGAGACATTGGGTTTAAGATATTTTATATGGGAATTAATATTGGTGCATTCCTCTCTGCTATTATAATCGGGGGAATAGGAGAAGTCTACGGTTGGCACTATGGTTTTGGATTAGCAGGTATTGGTATGCTTTTTGGTCAACTTGTTTTTATGTGGGGACAAAAATATTTAGTAGGTGTTGGAGATTATATTGGTAAACAAGATAATCCTGATAGTGAGAAAATGAATAAACCGTTAACTAGTATAGAAAAAGATAGAGTAAAAGTTCTTCTTTTATCTTTCCTCATAGTAATTGTTTTCTGGGGTGCGTTTGAACAAGCTGGTGGGCTTATGAATATTTATGCATTTGAAAAAACAGATAGAATGATATCTTCTTTAAACTTTGAAGTTCCTGCTACATGGTTTCAATCACTTAATGCAGGATTTATTGTTTTATTTGCAGTATTGGTCGGTAAATTTTGGACATGGTGGAAATCGCTGGGAAGAGAGTCATCTCTTTTATTTCAGATGGCAGTTGGAGTAATTATCATGGCTCTTGGGTTTGCAGTCATGAGTGA
>CEUU01038219.1_pt1 | contig 11711 bp, 21 predicted proteins | sample 531321 | NCBI WGS metagenome assembly CEUU01 (sample SAMEA2622658, study PRJEB7988) | marine metagenome | isolation source: saline water (ENVO:00002010), including
GTATGTTGCCATGGAGATGGTAGATGAAATTTTTAACAAGCATATGGATTGTTCTAATCACTGTCATGGTTGGTATAGGACTGAGAGTATATGATGTTGAGCCTTTAAAAATATTAAGACTTAAAACATTTGATTACTATCAAAAGATACAACCAAGAAATATTTCATCTAATCATTTTGTGGTTGTAGAAATTACAGAACAAGATTTAAAACAATATGGACAATGGCCTTGGAATAGAAATCTAATTGCCCAAATACATCAAAGAATTATAAATCAAAAAGCCAACACAGTTCAATATAATATATTATTCAGCGAGGCAGATAGATTAAATGCAAGTTCATTTGTAGAAACACAATCATTATCAGACGATGTAAAAGAAAAATTATTGCTTATACCTGACAACGATCAAGTGTTGGCACAATTTTTTAATGTAGGTGATGCTGTGTTGATGTATAGTGTAAAGAATAGTGCAACAGATGGAAAAGTTAAAAAACCAAACATTATGTACAAAGGATCAGATCCAACATCATGGTTATATAATTTTTTAGGTCTTGTAAACAACCTGCCTGTGTTCCTAGACAGTGCGGAAGGTGTTGGCGTAAACATAATGATTCCTTCAATTGACGGCACGGTGAGAAGTCAGCCATTATTAATTAACACTGATCAAGGTATAGTGCCTGCACAAATATTAGAGACACTGAGAGTGGTAATGAATGGTAGGGCATACAAAGTTGTAACAGCACAGGACGGTGTAAAAGAAATATATTTGAACAGACAATTTGTTATTAGACCAGATGCAAATGCAATGATCAATATAAACTTCGCAGAACCTAAAACAATTCCTACAATCAATGTTAGTGACTTGATGACAAAAAATATTGATTTGACTAATAAGATTGTGATAGTCGGATTGAATGCGGCAGGGTTAAGCACACTCAAAGATACTCCACTTGGCTTGATGACAGATATGCAGATATCAGTACAAGCAATGGACACTATTGCAACCAAGACAAGTTTACAGAGAGACAGTAATATAAATCTCTTAGAGATAGGTATCACATCATTCTTGTTGTTAGTATTATTGGTTATTGTTCCTAGATTAAATGTGTTTTGGACAGCAGGCATATTGTTCTTGAGTGTGGGCAGTGTGGCTTATGCCAGTTGGCATATGTATAGCACGATGTTCACATTGGTTGATGCCAGTTGGCCCATATTAATTTTATCTATTACTTGGGCACATCTTGCCTTCAATAATTTTGCTGTGCAAAGTAGATTAAGACAACAAATTAAAAAACAATTTGAACACTATCTTGCTCCTGACATGGTTGCCAAACTACAAAAAGATCCTGCATTACTTAAACTAGGTGGCGAAACAAGAACAATGACATTTATGTTTTCAGATATACGTGGCTTTACTCCTATCAGTGAAAAGTACAAAGGTAATCCAGCAGGACTTACAAGATTAATAAACAGATTCTTAACACGCATGACAGACATTATAATAAGCAATGGTGGAACCATAGACAAGTTCATGGGAGATTGTATCATGGCATTCTGGAATGCACCGCTAGACATGAAAGACCACGCCAACAGAGCAGTTAAGAGTGCTGTGGAAATGCAAAAGGAATTAAAACAACTCAATAAAGAATTAAAGAAAGAAAAACTACCTGAGATCAATATAGGTATAGGTATCAACACAGGTGAGGCTTTGGTTGGTAACATGGGATCAGAACAAAGGTTTGATTATTCTGTGATAGGAGATGATGTCAACCTAGCAAGTAGATTAGAAAGCAGTTCAAAAGAATTGGGTAGTACTTTGGTAATTGGAGAGAAAACCAAAACACAGACACATGGATACAAATATAAATCGCTTGGCACAATCAAAGTCAAAGGTAAGTCAGAAAAAATTAAGGTATATACAATATAATTATGGAACAGTTTTTTACAATGGTTGGAGATTTAGGACTACCTATAGCAGGTACAATTGGCTTGGGGGCATTCATTGTGATCATTATAAAATACATTTTGAGCAGTGTAGTAGGTAGTATCAAGTTTATTGACAATGTGATTACTCAGTTGGATAATAGAGTGAAGACTATGAACAATGATGTATTACAACTAGATCAAATGGTAAGCGAACAATTAGGATTGCCTGTTGATGTAGAACGAGTTGCTCGTGCTGATGGCAAACAAGACGCAAGGAAAGATTGATGGATATTGTTGCACTTATAAAAGATTATGGATTTCCTGTGGTAGCAGTATTCTTTCTTGCTTATTTCATTTGGTTCCTATACAATTACATTGTGAAAGAAATTAAACCGAAACTTTCACAAACTTCAGCCACCCTTATCAAATTAATTGATAGAATTAGATTATTGGATAACGATTTAATAAGATTAAAAGCAAAAGTTCATACTTTACGCCAAAAAAAATCCAAAAAATAGTTTGACAAGTCCTATTATTTTATTGTATAATAATGATGTGGTTGGACACGTTCAACGGGGCGAGAGTTACCTGAATGCCGACTTCCTTCCGCAGTCAAACCCGGGCGGGGGTGTACATGGCACCCCCAAACTAAAAAAGGAATTATGAAAAGAAAAGTATTAAAAGGAATTGCTAAAGGTAAAAGAATTGCTATGTGCATTGTGTCCATATCATTTTTATTTTTGTGTATTGTAATTTTATTAAACCATCTAAATCCAGTATAATGACAAAGAAAGAAATAGTTGAAAAATTAAATAAGGAGTATCCTAAAATGTTAAAAACAATTCAAAACAAAAAGGTTTCTGAGAAAGTCAAAAAGAAAACGGCACTTGAATTTACAAAGTTTCTAGAAGAACTTGCAGACAATACTCCGAATGAATCACAATTTAAAACAAAAAGGAAATAATGAGTAGCAGATTCCATTTAGCAGTTGAAGCCGGCGATCTAAAGACAGCAGTAAATTTTTATGTTAATGTCCTAGGTTGCACAAAACACAATAGCGAATTTAAATATCCAGATGCATGGGTTGATATAAACTTTTGGGGTAATGAATTAACACTTCACGGATCCGATCCTACTAAAAAGAAACAAAGTGAACGACATAATGTTGACATGGGCAATGTGAGTGTACCTCACTTTGGAGTTCATCTTACTAGAGAGGCGTTCGACGAAGTCAAGAGAAGATGCGTAGAACATAATGTTGAATTTATTGATGAGCCTTACATAAGATTTGAAGGCACAGACTTAGAACAAGAAACAATGTTCATTGCTGACCCGCATGGTAACGCAATGGAAATAAAAACAATGAAAAATCCAGAGGAGTTATGGAAAATACAATCCAAACAAAATTAGCAGAATACAAAACACATATCGAAACATTGAAGAGTATCGATGAACTTGAAGTTTACAATTGGATGATGAGTCTTGGTGCCAAAATAAATGATGATCCTCTTGCAGAAGATAAACGCACAATGGATAATAAAATAAAACAATGTCAGTTTGATTTATATGTTGATAAACAGGATAACAAATTTAAGGCATGGAGTAATGGAATGATTGCGGCTGGTTATGCCTATATCTTATTAGATATTTTTAATTCCTTACCTGCGGAAGAATCTAAAAAAATAACAGAAGATCATTTTAAAATTATTAAATTAGACGAAATGTTAACCATGAATAGAAAAACAGGATTCTATGAAATGATTAACTTGATGATATCAAAAAATATATAAATACATCCATGAAAAAGATATACACAATATTATCTTTATTGTTATTAACTAATTGTAGTATGCCTTTGGTTAGTAGCATAGGTGGTAGTGCTGTAACTGGTGTTGTAAGTGGTAAGGCAACTCACAGTGCGGTATCGGCTGGTGTTGATATTATGATGTATGAACACACAGGTAAGACTACAAAACAACATTTATATACAAAAGTATTTCCAGACAAAGACTTAAACAAATCCAAAACAATAGTTCTATACGAAGATTTCAAAGATAAAGTGATTGTGGCATCTAAACAAGATGATTACTATTTGATGCCATGATAAAATTTTCTAAACATCGCTGATATTACGCACCCGTAGTTCAGCGGATTAGAACGTTGGTTTGCGGTACCAAAGGTCGGAGGTTCGATTCCTCCCGGGTGCGCCAACAAGAATCAAACGATAGACTTCGAACCAAAACGGCATCATAATTATACATATGCCAAGAAGATATGATGTTCCTAAATTAAAATTCCTACAACAAAATATTTCTAGAGCCAGGAATAGAGGAAAGAAAACCTGGCCTATTGAAATAGATAAATTTGATGCATATGATATTGGCGAGCAACAAAATTGGTTGTGTGCGATAACAAAATTACCTTTAGAATTTACACGAGGCGGAACTAATTGGCAAAACAATTGGTGCAATCCTAATAGTTGCGTGATTGATAGAGTTGACAGTTCTAAAGGTTATGTCAAAGATAATATTCAATTGTTGACACACAGAGCAAATACTTGGAAGAGTAGTTTCACTAATGATGAATTAAAATTTTTAAGTGAATCTTATTTAAAAAATGTCTAGACTTTTTACATTCGGATGTTCTTACACTCATTTTTATTGGCCTACCCATGCGGACCTACTGGGTGAACAATTCGATGAACTTCATAACTGGGGATTAAGCGGTTTGGGGAATAGAGCCATATGCGAAAGGCTCAGCGAATGCATCATGCATAATCAGTTCAATGATGATGACTTAATTATTGTTCAATGGACTGACTTTCATCGATATGATTGGCACGATCCTAAAAATTTTGGAGACTTTTGCAATTGGCGAACAGGTGGCAACATTTGGAGCAAACCTGTTGAAATAGAATGGATCAAAGACACATGGAACGAATTCAGTTATACCTTACACTCAATGAACTTTATACATCTTGGCAATGCACTAACTCGTCAATTGCCATGCAAAGTCTATCATACTTCTATGATAGATTACAAACCTATCTTGACCAATACTCCATTCGAAAAATATCTATCTGTGATAGATAGTAATTGGATACTAGACTTCACAACTTTTTGTGAGCAAAACAATTATAAAGGAGTAGAACATAGACAATCCTATTTTGATGAAATTGTAAAAAATAAGGTGCCAAAAGTCTTTATTGATAGGCACCCTACATCAGATTTATATATAAAATGGATAGAAGAAGTAATGAAAATAAAAATTGATAACCCTCTAGCAGACAGAGTAAAGAAATGTGACTGGTCCACAATTGATACAGTGTCAGGAGAAATTTATGATAAACTGCAATGGTATGGTAAAAAGAATTTCGTGAAAGGCTTATGAGAACACTATTACAAAGAACAATAAAAGACAAAGAAGCCAACCTTTATCCTATTTGGTTAATGAGACAGGCAGGAAGATATATGCCAGAGTACATGGCTATTAAGAAAGCCAGCAAAGGTTTTCTTGACATGGCTCTTGATCCTAAGAAGGCAACTGAAATTACTTTGCAACCTATTAAAGAATTTGATATGGATGCCGCAATAATATTTTCAGATATTTTAGTCATACCTTATGGTGTTGGTCAGAGTTTAGATTATACTCCCGGACCAAAACTAGGAACTTTCAATAGAACAATGTTGGACACTGATTACAAAATAATGTTAGAAAAGTGTCAGCCTGTGTATGAAGCAATTAAATCAACAAGACAAGAATTAAACAAGGATAAAAGTTTGATAGGATTTGCAGGTGCTCCTTGGACTTTGTACAGATATATGACAGGCAACAATGATGTCAGCAAGTTTGATGCTTTTGATAGTTTGGAAGATATCCAAAAATTAACTAATTTAGTTATAGAACACCTATCAAAACAAATAGAGGCTGGATGCGATACGGTACAAATATTTGACAGTTGGGCAGGAGATCTTGTTCCTGATTATTTAATTGATTATTGTTTTGATCCAATTGCAAAAATAATAGAAGCACTCAGAGAAAGACATCCGGATGTAGGAATAATTGCTTTTCCTAGATTAATTGGAACTGAGATTAAAAACTTTTCAATATGGACAGACCCAGATTGTACAAGTCTAAGTGATGATATTCCTATCAGTTGGATACTGAAAAGAATGGGTACTTTATCATTGCAAGGAGGATACTCACCAGAGATGTTATTAGAATATGACAAGGAAAAAATTATGTATAAAACAGTGCCAATGTTAAGACAAATGAAGGATATGGCATACGTGGTCAATCTTGCTCATGGCGTACAAAAAGAAACGCCTGTAGAATCAGTTAGATTTTTTGTTGATATTGTAAAAAGAAATAGAAAGGCAATCTCCAATGCGAATTGAAAATTTGTTAGGTCCTAACCATTATGGTTTTGTAAAAAGTAAAATAGATACTCCTACAACGGTTTGGTATTATTCGGAGACAACTGCCAATTACTTTGATAAGAAGGAGCCATATCATAGCAGTTTCGGTCACTTGGTATATAAGAAAGATCAAGGAGCATTGTCAGAACTTTTTGATTTGACAATGCCTATTCTAACAACGGCGTTGGATAAACAACAGAAGAGTTTAAAGGACCTGATAAGGATACGACTAGGTTTAATCACAAGAGTACCGCACGAAGTTATCCATGCACCACACAAGGATCATAATGAGCCACACACCACAGCATTATATTATTTGAATGATGCTGATGGAGACACAGTGATTTACAACGAAACCGAAAAGTCTGACACATACACTATTAAAGAAAAGTTAACACCAAAAGCAAACACCTGGCATCAATTTGACGGAAATCATTACCACAGTAGTGCGGCTCCTATAAATACAGAAAAGAGAATTGTAATAACCTATAATTTTATAACATGAAACCCACAGCACCACACTTTTTTTGGCAGTACCCAGCAGGAGTCATACCTGATGTATTGATTGAACAGACTAAACAACTTGCCGAGACAAGAGGAAAAGAAGAAGGTCAGATTCAAAGCGGTGACGTAAACAAATCAGTAAGAAGTGTGCAAAGAACTAAATTGGACGAATACGATCCAATAAGTGTCTTAATGTATGGATTGGCACAAAAGGCAAATGAAAACTTGTTTAGATTTGATTTGGGTGGTCCTTGCCAATTTGAAATGCTACATTACGACAAGCAAGGAGATCATTATGTGAGTCATACCGATACTGTTTACTATGACAATGGTTTCTGTAGAAAATTAACAGTGATGGCTTATTTAAATGATGATTACAAAGGTGGTAAATTTTATTTCCAAACTGTTTCTAGTGAAAGACATTATGTTGATGTAGGTAAAGGTTCGGTTTTGATATTTCCTCCTTATGTTTTACATGGCGTTGAACCAGTTGAAGAAGGAATCAGGCAAAGTGTAGTGGGTTGGATCACAGGACCAAATTTTAGATAGACTTTGTGAACAAATTATGTTATTATAAATTATGGCTATGGATTTATTATTTTTAAGTTTGATTCTGTTAGGACTTGCTTTTGGTTTATCCCAAGTTATTCAACACAAAGAATACATTGTGGGTAGGCTTAAAGAATATTTTAAGAGATAATGTTGGACAATTACAACTTTAAAGACGCACAATATGATGTGAAGAGTCTAATTCATTTGTTCAATTTGCAAGGCAAGGAATTGGTAGGATTAGAATTAGGAGTGTTAAGAGCAGAAAGTTTTTGTTCAATACTTCAAAATTGTCCTAACATAAAAACTTTGTACGGAGTTGATAGTTGGAAACCATACACAGATATACTTGGAGAACCTTATAGCATGAGTGAACAACAACAAGAAATGCACAAATTTACAGCACAACATCTAATCAAATATAGTGGTATGAAAGACAAGGCTATGATTATCGAAAAGGACAGCATAGAAGCATCAAAAGATATTGATGATGGTTCATTAGACTTTATATTTCTTGATGCATATCTTGATTATGACAGCACCGAAAGAGATTTAGAAACATGGTATCCTAAAGTAAAGACAAATGGACTGTTCACAGGACATGATTGGCATTCGCCGACTGTTCAAAAAGCAGTGCAGGCATTTAGAAACAAAAATAATATTACAAGCACCATGAGTACATTTGATAGTGCGTGGGCATGGAGAAAAGATGACTGATTTTGAAAAGAATTCATATGCCGTGATTAGAGGATTGATACCTTATGAATGGTGCCAAATATTATATGACTATGTTGGTATATCTGCTGATCGTTGCGCCTTAAAACAAAAATATGATGATAAAAAATATGCAAAGGCATGGGACGGAACATTTTATGATAAGCAGTGTCCAGGTAATTATTCACACTACGGTGATCCTATGATGGATTCTTTGTTAATGGCACATGGTGGAGCAATTGAATCAGTTACTGGAATGAAGTTAGCACCCTCTTACACATATTATAGAATGTATCTGAACGGAGCAATTCTAGAGAGACACAAGGATAGACCTAGTTGCGAAATTAGTGCGACTGTCTGTTTAGATTGGAATGATTCTAACTGTGAAAAAAGAAAACCTTGGCCCATTTGGATTAAGAATAATCAGGGAGAAATTCCAATAAATTTAGAACCTGGTGATGCAATGGTTTATAAAGGCTGTGAAGTAGAACATTGGCGAGAACCATTTCATGGCAACGCCTGTGCTCAGGTCTTTTATCATTACACAGACGTCAACGGTGAAAGATTCAACCCGTGGGACGGAAGACCTCATGGAGGAATACCACATGGCATTCAGCGAGGTCCAGAAGAGGAAACAAAAGATGATCAAGGATAATGAAGTTATACCTTTATTTGCAGTGCCTCTTTGCAAAACAAAGATAGATGAACCTAGTGCCGAAATACAGGACTATTTAAAGAACAAAATTAAGTTTGTAAGAAGAAATTACAGTGACGCAGACAACTCAGAAGAGTTACACATCCTAAACAATGATATCTGTAAACCCTTAAAAGATGTTTTGACTAGCAAGATGAATGAATATCTTGATTACTTAGATGTAGATTTAGAAAAACATAGTTTCTATATCACAACCAGTTGGATGAATAGATATAGCAAAGAGCAATGGTCAGACTTGCATTATCATTCTAATAGTTTGATCAGTGGAGTTTTATATTTTGATGACTGTGATGATACTTCTGATATTGTTTTCTACAAGCGACAGGGACATGATAATATATTTTCAGACACAGTGAACATTGATCACAAAAAAGAATTTGATACAAGTAAGAAAGCATATCTCTACCATCAAAGGAAATTGAACGTCAGTCCAGAGAAGTGGGACTTGATAATGTTTCCTAGCAATTTAAATCACAGTGTAAATCAAAATATAAATGCTAACAAGAATAGATACAGTCTTGCTTTCAATTCATTTGCAACAGGACAACTTGGTTCTAGCAGTAGCATAATGTTCCTAGACAAAAATAAGAAGTACGAATGAAACTAGAAACCATTACCACAAAAGTCTTATCTACTCAGCATCAATTACTTTCGGTTGAGTTTAATAATGAATGGTTAGCACATCTACGAGAACAAGCAGAAACAAAACAAGGAGAAGATCGAAGCGATTTACTTGCAGGAGAATGTTTCTATCAGCCTGAATGGTTGGATCAAAAGGAATGGATTGGATATCTTTGTAAAGAATATTTGAAAACTTTTAGACCTAATCTTAAGGATTCCAAATTAGATATATTTGCAAGTTGGTTGGTGTTCCAAAAAGGAGATAACTTTAATCCAATACACAATCACTCGGGAGATATCAGTGGAGTAATTTATTTGGATTGTCCTGAAGATGTTGTTAATGAAAATTGGGAACACGGACAAAGTAAACAGGCAGGTCTTGACATCATACTTAACAATGGAGACTTATTTCATATCAGACCAAAGCCTGGTACAGGAGTGTTGTTTAACAGTCTAACAAACCATTGTGCCTACCCATATAAAAGTAAAACTGATGCTACAAGATTGAGTGCATCTTTCAATGCAAAAGTTATCTAAGACCTTTCTTCTTAAAAAAGTCTGTCATGCCAACTCTGTCCATCCAGGGTTTCTGAAACTTGTTTTTTAAATATTTGGCTCTACTGGTTACTGCAAATTGTTCTAGTTCATCATCTATAAATTTTTGATCCTCAAAAATACCTTTGTGAATCACTCCACGTAACCAATCGTCTTGTGTAATAAGATCAATATTCTTTTGATTCTTAATGCCGTCAGCCACCCTCTTGGCAAGTATAGAATGATTTGTTTTTAATAGATGATTGTATCTACAATCATAACCTTTCCATACAGCATATTCATCATCTTCTTTTGATGTATCTACTTCAGGAATCTGAACACAGGTTTGTAGATCCCCTTTGCTGATGATTACATTTTTATAATCTATCCAATCAGCATGATGACTTAAATCATATCCAATGTTTATAATCAAAGGAAAAGCACAAAGCACATGGGCAGGTTTCAATTTGTATCTCTCGATTTGAGAGTTCAACCAACCTAATCTATAACTCATTAATTGTGTGTCTAATGGAGGACGTTGAATGTACATCATGTAACCTCTTACTGCTTCAAGTTCTTCTTTGGTCAACTCATTATCAATGTTCACAATATTAGGATTAGTCATTTGTGGTTTATTATCAAAGAACCAAAATCTTCCAGGGTGTGTCATGACCACAAGCACTTGGTCATCTGCAGAAAGTTCTTTTAAATGATGAGATAGTTTCCAGAAACACCAATCTTGACTAACTCCTATCATGGCATAATTTTCAACTTCGAGGTTTAACAATTCTCCTGCTTGTCTAAACCATGGTTTGAACTCATCGCCTTTTGGAGGTTCTGCCGCGAAACTATCGCCTACAATTAAAAGTTTACTCATATGTGATACTTAACTACTTTTTATTCCAGTCAAAAGTCTTTTTGAATGTCCAGTTTAATTGGAAGTCTCCGTCATCATCTAGGAACAATGATGAATTTGTGTTGTCTGTTGAATAGTTCATTCCTAATCTATCAAGGTCTTTCATGTCTGTGTACATATTGAAGTTTTCGGATTCATTGTACCAATATAGATTACGGAATTTTTTAACATCAACTCTGCCCTCAATGTCTATGTCAGGTTTATATTTGTTTATGAAATCTTTAGGAATGTAGGAATCTAGATAATGTTCAATTAAGTCTGAGGGATCAAAGTGATTTTCTACGTCTGCATCCTTTGGTTGTTCTTCTGCCCACACCGGATACGAAAGAAAGACTGCAACAATTATGATCAGTATTCGTTTCATAATCTATCCTTAATTAGGACTATAATGTATATAGCCAAGTTAAGTAATATAGTATAATATTTCACCATATTTGTCAAGAATAGTTGACAAATTGGTACTCATGTGTTATGCTATAAAAAACGCCATAGACACACAAAATAAGACGTCTATGACGCTTTAAAGAGCCATTATATGGGTAATTATATTGTAGTTAAATATGAAGAAGAAACGAAAACCAAAGAAAAGCAAATGGCAACTCAAAAAAGAGAAACAAGAGAGCAAGTATAGCCAGTTCGATCCAAAAATACACAAAATGAGCAAGTCAGGTATAGGATTTCAAATGAAGGAAAACAGCAAGGATAAAGATGCTGATTTTGGTGGTGCACAATTAAAACACATTTTTGATAAATGGGACGGAACCAATGACAAAACCTAAGGACCATCCAGAAGTAAAACACGGCAAACAAGGT
>CEUU01062399.1_pt1 | contig 11641 bp, 12 predicted proteins | sample 531321 | NCBI WGS metagenome assembly CEUU01 (sample SAMEA2622658, study PRJEB7988) | marine metagenome | isolation source: saline water (ENVO:00002010), including
CTTTCAACCTGACGGGTTTGCCAGCTTCGCTGGGCAAACAAAAAAGCCGACTCAGAAGTCGGCTCAGATTGATGATAAACCCCTCCATTTTTGGTGGGGTTTATTTTTTTGAGCAGCCGAAGGCTGCGATCGCGTTTTTTTCAGTTTTGTGGGTGATGCTGGATTTCTAGTGGTTTGCACTGTTTCAACTTCTGATGCAGCTGTTTGTAGGTTATTTCGGTGATTTTAGCGGGATTTTCGAGGGGTTATTGGCTTATGATGCCTTGGCCAGGGCCATTTTCTTCATATTCTGACAAGCGGCGGCGAGTAGACACTGCATCGAGACATTACTAAGCCCGCGATAGCGGCAGTATCGGTGTCCGTGGTGTTGTTTTGCATCAGCGAAGCTTCGTTCAACAGTTTCAGCGCGTCGTCGGTACTGTTTCTTTCCCCATTCGCTTAATCGTACTTCATTGGCGCGTTCTACACTGGCTTGCCAGACATGCCGGGTTATGACCTTGGTATGGTTTTTACTGTTGGTACACTGTGACCTGACGGGGCAGTCTTTGCATTGTTTCGCATCCGAGTGATATTGACGGTAACCTTCGCGGTTAGTGGTGTTGTAAGCAATTACCTGACCTTGAGGACAGGTGTACGTATCCGATTCTGTGTCGTACACATACTCCCGTTTAGCGAAGTAGCCCTTCTTTTTAGTCGGGCGACGATAACCCATTACACCAATCATCTGTCGCTCTTCCAGGTTGTGACACACCGAGGCTGTGAAGTAGCCTGCATCCAAACCGATGGCAACATGGTTAAGCTTAAAGGTCTCTCTGGCTCTGTCGATTCGTTTAATGATGGGTTGGCTGTCGTGCACATTGCCAGGTGTGGCATGGGTATCAATGATAATGCCGTGGCGGCCATCGACAATCCGATGGTCAAGGTAGAAGAAGCCTTTGGGCTTTTCATCACGCACCATAAAGCCGCTGTCAGGGTCAGTACGGCTAACCTTCGTGGGCTTAGTGCAAGGCGTTTCCTCCTTACACTTCAGGGGCTTTTTTCCCTCTATCTCCCTGTCTTTAGTAACAGCTTTATTGAGTTGTTCAACGTAAGCTGACGGCGTGACCTTCAAGTCCTTTATATCGAAGCGTTTCTTATTAGCACTGGCTTTTAAATGCGTGCTATCCGCAAACAAACTCTTTCCCCCAATGAGTCCTTGCTTCATAGCCTGACGAACAATGTTGTCGAAGATAACCTGATAGATATCGCTATCTTTAAAGCGCTTAATCCGGTTTTGGCTCAGCGTAGAATGGTGAATAACCTCTTCGGTCAGGCCCATACCTAAGAACCAGCGATATGCAACGTTTACCTGTATCTCTTTGATTAGGCGACGCTCGCTACTAATACCAAAAAGATAACCGAGAAACAGGATTTTAAAGAATCGTACGGGGTCAACGGCTGGTCTTCCATTATTCTGACAATAAAGATGAGCAACTTCATCGCGGATGAACTCGAAATCTATCGCCATATCAATTAAACGAACCAAGTGGTCTTCTGGCACTAGTTCATTGATATAAACGGTTTCAAACTCGTATTGTTGTGGGGACTTTGGGGTAAGCATGGTGAACACTCCGAATTTCACTATGCCTATTAGATCAAAGCCCCAGACTTCCGTCTAGGGCTTTTTCAACAGTCTGAGCCGACTCAGAAGTCGGCTTATTTATTCGTGTACTCAACAATTAAAACGGCATTTTCATGCCAGGAGGCAGTGGCATGCCACCGGTGACGTCAGACATTTTCTCTTTAGACGTTTCGGCAACGCGGCGCGCGGCGTCGTTAAATGCTGCTGCAACCAGATCTTCCACCATGTCTTTATCGTCTTCCATTAACGACTCATCAATCTCTACACGGCGTACGTTGTGGTTACAGGTCATGGTGACTTTTACCATGCCCGCGCCTGATTCTCCCACCACTTCAAGATTGGCCAGTTCTTCCTGGGTTTTCTGCATGCGCTCCTGCATTTGCTGCGCCTGCTTCATGATGTTGCCCATTCCGCCTTTGAACATAATAGTATCTCTCTAATAGAAAAAATTGATAAGTTGCGACATCGCTACTCAGCGAGGCTGAATACTGTCTTCCAGTACCTCAGCATTGAACGCCCCCACCACAGAGCGGATAACGTCATCAGACTGAATAACTTGTCGGGCATGACGTTGTCGCATTGTATTAATTTGCTGTTGAATCTGAAAAGGTGTATCGGTGACCTCTGCAAACTCTAACTGCACAGTTACCGGCGATTGTAGCACTTCTGACATGGCAGTCGACAACTGTGAAGCGGTAGTTTCATTAACCAGGTGCTCCTGCGCCGGGTCGAGCCTGAGCAATACCTTGTCTTCAGTGCGTTCAAACAATGAGTGCAAAGCAACCTGCTTGAGTAATCCCGCAATAGGCATGGCCTCAATCAGCGCGCTCCATTTATCGATTTGACTGGCAGCAAGCAGCTTATCGCCGTTTTCAAGATAAGCAGGTAAATCACTGTACGTATCAAATGATACGTTGGCAGCCTGATTTGGATCGAAGGTCGCCGGCTTCTCTGCCGCAGGTTGCGACGCATTATTATTGCTATCGATTCGCTCAAACCCGGTATCAGCGTTGGTATTGCTAACCTGAGCTTCATTGACCGGCTCAGCATTTTGACCTGGTTCATCAGCCATACCCTGACTGTTTTCTAACACCCAGGGCGGCGGCGAGTCAGCCTCTGCTTCCTGATGCTCATAAGGCTCATTCTGAGGCGCTACATTGGCATTATTGGGCGTTGGCTGAGCTGTTTCAGTTGCCTCACTCTGAGGCTGTGATTCATCATTATGTGCGGCCTTGGCTACCAGCGAGGGTTTAAACTCGCGGCTAGTCGTTGCCGGCTTTTTTGCAGCGTCAGCTTTGTCCTCCACAGCCTGCTGTTTGAGTCGTTGACGCAACGCCAGCATGGCAGCGGTATTCGACACCGTAGCCTGTTCTTCCTGAGCAGGTGCTTCAGGCTGCGGTTCCGCAGGTTCTTCATAAGCAGGCGGATAGTCTGCTGGCGGCGGCATGTGCTCATCCGGTGGATTATTGTCGTACTGCTGGTACGCGTCGTAATCCTGCGGCGGCTGATCATAATGCGGTGGTTGTGATGACGGCTGCGTTAACACTTCGCTTTGCTGACGAAAATCATCCGCTTCATCCATCAACTGCTCTGCCTCAGAGGCAAGCTGTTGTGATTCATCGGATGCTTCCGTCTGGACGGCCGGTTCAGCATTTTGTTCTGCCGTCTCAGCTACTGTGTCAGAGTTTTGTTCTGCTTGTGTTGAGGGCGCAGAGGCTGCCTGATGACCTGCATCGGGTACTGTTCGTGCCGGCGCTTGCTGAATAACGGTTTCCCGCTCGCTAACCGGTTCTACCGGGGCAAAGGTCATCATGCGCAGTAAAGTCATTTCAAACGCGCTGCGCGCATCGTTGGCAAAAGGTAAGTCTTTACGGCCCTGCAAAGCAATCTGATACAGCAACTGGACTTGCTCCGGCGCAAAATGCCGGGCCAGCTGATAAATAGCTTTGGCAGTGTTGGTTTCCAGCTTACACGCTTCTGGTACCCACTGAGTAAGTGCTATCTGATGCAGCAGGCTGGCCAATTCTGCCAACACAATACTGTAATCAGGCGCGAGTACGTCAATTTCTGCAGCCTGATGAAGTACTTCAGCGGCATCCTTTTTACCAATCGCAAACAGGATTTTCAGCAGTTGCTGGCGATCCATCAGGCCGAGCATATCAGTTACTATGCTGCCGGATACCTGATTATTGCCTTGCGCTATCGCCTGGTCGGTCAGACTCAGGGCGTCACGCATACTGCCCTGGGCGGCTTTAGCCAATAATCCCAGCGCAGACTCTTCAAAGGCGATCTGTTCCTGCTGCAATATGTGCTGTAGTTGCTGACCAATCTGATCCCGGGACAAGGCCTTGAGATTAAACTGCAAACAACGAGACAAAATCGTGATGGGTAATTTTTGCGGATCCGTGGTGGCCAGCAAAAACTTAACGTGAGGCGGTGGCTCTTCCAAAGTTTTCAGCAAAGCATTAAAGCTGTGCTTGGACAGCATATGCACTTCGTCTATCAGGTAAACCTTGTAGCGCCCGCGGGTTGGCTTGTACTGGACGTTGTCCAGCAGCTCACGGGTATCTTCAACTTTTGTGCGAGAGGCAGCATCGATTTCAAGCAGATCAACATAGTTACCCTGCTCTATCTCGACACAGGTACTGCACTGACCGCAAGGGTTAGCACTTTGCCCCTGTTCGCAGTTAAGGCTTTTCGAGAATATCCGCGCGATTGTGGTTTTACCTACCCCACGCGTTCCTGTAAACAGGTAAGCATGATGCAAGCGATCGTTATCCAACGCATTGCTGATCGCCGCAACAACGTGCTCCTGGCCAACCAGTTCAGCAAATCTGCCCGGCCGCCATTTTCTTGCCAGTACCTGATATGCCACCGTTAGTTGTCCTTATTCGCCATCAAATTCACAAATACAATAAGGTTCCAGCCCCAACGCTTCAAGCTTTTGGTAGCCGTTTAATGCCGGCAAACCGATCACGAAACCAGCATGCTCTACCACACCACCCAGGTTACGAATAAGCTTAGCCGTAGCAGAAATAGTGCCGCCGGTGGCTAACAGATCGTCGATCAAAAGCACCTTATCGCCGGGGTTGATAGCATCCCGGTGGATTTCCAGGGTGTCTTTGCCGTATTCGAGCTCGTAGCTTTCGCTGAGTACGTCGCGGGGCAGCTTGTTAGGTTTACGTACCGGGATAAAACCAACTCCCAGCTCAAGCGCCAAGGGAGCGCCAAATAAAAAGCCGCGGGCTTCAGTGCCTGCCACTTTGTTAAATCCATAAGGTCGGTATTTGTCAAGCAGCATAGAGATACACTGGCTAAATGCCTCGTAATCTTCTAATACGCTTGTCACATCCCGGAATTCAATGCCGGGCTTTGGATAGTCCGGCACTGTTTTTACAACTGATTTTATATAATCTGCACTCATGCCTGTCCTTTATAATTATTTTTTTAGCATGAATTTATTTGATCAGGTATGTAAAGATACCTGCTAACGTAGGAAGCAATGGAAACGCGACTAACGCAACCACAATTGCCAGAAAATACCACCAGTTAAACACTTCTTTAAAATCTTCGTTACCAGCCATGAAAATTCTCAAATTTAATTAAGCTAAAAAAGGGGGGTAAATGGTAATCGAAAGCCGTCTAAATTGACAGTGTAAATATAACGCCCGATGAAAAACCGGGCATTCATTTTATCTATATACCGTTTGATTCAGCGGGTATTACAGCACCACAGGATAACCACTGGGTCAGTAGCGGCGTAAGTCCCTGATGAAGTGTCTCAACGGAAAACTGTGGAGCTTGCTGGTGAATTGCTGTCACCAACGAGTCAAAACTATAAACCTCACTGCTGAGTAATTGTAATGCCAACGCAGACAGTGCCGTAATATGCTGAAATTGGACCTGATGCTGATCGTCACGATAGAGCAGATAGTAATGCATCGAATCGGCAGATTCGGGCCTGAAGTCGGGGCTAATCTGATGCACCGGATAGTGATAGGCAGCCAGCTCAGTTAATGGTGAGGCGGTGATCTGTGAAGGTATGCCATCCTGCTGCCAATAATTAACAGGTTGCTCAACTTCCCGAACTGACAACGCCAGCTCAAGCCATTCATAATGCGCGAGCTCAGCCATAAAGGGCGGATCACTTTTAACCGGCTGATATTCATTACTGAGGTATTCGACGAACTCTTTACTGATATGAATAAAGTAGGGAGACGAACACTGGTGCTCAATGAAGAAGCGTAGTATCAGTGCCTGCCACTGTTCTTCATTATACAAGCTGTGTAACACCGGAAACCCGTTTTGGATAAATCCCGAGACGTTATTGAAAAACAAAGACCGATAAATATCCATTCTGCGTTGCGTATCTGCCGACTCGTCTGTTGAGTTTTGTGGCGCCCGAATGCTGTTTGCGAATGATTGTAACTGCACCTGTAATGTCATCAGGCTACGCCCTGCTGCTCAGCACTAACCGCTTGCTGGATTTGTTTGATGCGTTGTACCTCATCAAGCAATACTTCTAAAGCCGGGATGTTAAAATCACGCTCAAGTAAAGTAGGAAACACATGGTGCTTTCGGTAACTATGCGCCAATAAATCCCAGACCGGCTCAATGACATCGCTGCCGTGGGTATCGACCCTAAGATCTTCGGCTTCTTCATAATGGCCGGCAATATGCCCATAAACTATGCGTTCCGACGGCAGGCCATCAATAAACGCGTAGGGATCGTACCGGTGATTAATCGAATTTACATACACGTTATTGACGTCGAGCAACATTTTACAGCTGGCTTCAGACAACACCGCATTAATAAACTCGAGTTCTGTGAGTTGCTGGTTGGGTGCAATATAATAAGACACGTTTTCCAGCACCAAAGGGCGCTCAAGAATGTCCTGGACCACTTTCACCCGCTGGGCAATATAGCTTACAGCCTCTTCAGTAAACGGAATCGGCATCAGATCGTACAAGTGCCCTTCGGCTGAGCAATAACTTAAATGCTCACTGTACAATTCGATGTTATAGCGATCGAGAAAGTGCTTAAGCTCTTGCAAAAAGCGGTGATCCAGGGGATCCGGACCACCAATAGACAAGGATAATCCATGGGTAGTGAACACGGCCTGCTTTACGCAACGATTAAAATCTTCGCGATATTTGCCCCCGAGCGGGATCCAGTTTTCAGGTGCTACCTCCCAGAAATCCACATTTCCGGGAAGAACAGGCAGCACATCATCCAACATTTCCCTGCGTAGGCCCAGACCAGCACCCTGTAACTTAATAGCCATGAACTACTCCTGTGATGACTGGCTTAAGCGGCACCACCGCACTTGCCTTCACCACATTTACCTTCTTTCTTGGCTTTTTTATCACCACCGCATTTGCCTTCGCCACATTTACCCTCTTTCATGGCTTTCTTCTCGGCACCGCATTTGCCTTCACCACACTTACCTTCTTTGTGGGCTTTCATGCTCTCGCCGCACTTACCTTCACCACATTTGCCTTCTTTGTGGGCTTTCATGCTCTCGCCGCATTTACCTTCACCACATTTGCCTTCTTTGTGGGCTTTCTTGCTTTCGCCGCACTTGCCTTCGCCACACTTACCTTCTTTGCTGGCTTTCTTGCTTTCGCCGCATTTACCTTCGCCACACTTACCTTCCGGCGCAAACTGCATGTAGCCAGACTCTAACTGTTGAGCACCAAACGGATTAACCGTATCAGCCATCGCCATAGACGACATAGAGGTTAAAACCACTGCACCGAGTGCGCTTGCAATACCATTTTTGTTTACTTGTTTCATTGTCTTGTTCCTATCGGGTCAAATAATTGTTATCTCTTTCACTATAGACCGGGGGCTATAAAACTTTATTTCGTTTATCTAGGGCGTGTTGATCTTTCGTGAGTAATTTTTGAACAGCATGGTAAAGGGTTATAATTTGCTTCGCCAAAAGTAAAACCATAACCAATACCATGCCAAGAACAATACTAACTGATATTCGATGGGAACTGCTACTTCAAGTTATGAAAAGTACAGGCCGTATTTACGATAAAACTGAACATCGAATGACATTTGAAGGAATACTTTATCGAATGAGAACTGGTATTCCTTGGCGAGATCTGCCCTCTGAATTCGGAGAGTGGAGTACCGTATACAGACGATTTAATCTTTGGTCAAAGAAAGGAATTTTAGATAAGCTTTTCAAAAGCTTATCTAGCATGGCTGATTTTGAGTGGGTCTTTCTTGATGGCTCGATAGTTCGAGCACATCAACATAGCACAGGAGCAGCAACTGAAAGCTCAGAGCAAATAGGCAAAAGTCGTGGGGGTAATTCAACCAAAATTCACTTAGCTGTAGATAGTGGAGGATTACCGATTTGTTTCGACTTATCCGAAGGTCAACGCCACGATGTTGTTCATGCGAATAGTTTGGTTGAACAGAAGTGGACCCCGATGGTTGGACACATAAGCTAATTTCTTAAGTGGTTGATCTTGCTCATGCAGCGTATCTTTGTCTGCCGAAGTAGACTTCATCAGGAGTGAGGTCATTGAGTCCTTGATGATTACGCTCTTCATTATAAAACACCATGTAGTGACCGATTTCAAGCTCTGCCTCTCGGGGTGTGGTGTACGCTTTTAAATAAACCTCCTCATATTTTAGGCTTCGCCATAGTCGTTCGATAAAGACATTATCAACCCAGCGACCTTTTCCATCCATGCTGATCCGTACTCCGTGGTCAAGTAACTTCTCCGTGAAGTCAGTACTGGTGAACTGGCTACCCTGATCGGAGTTAAAGATATCAGGCGGCCCGTAGTGTTGAAGCGCGTCTTCAAGAGCCTCAATGCAAAAGCTTGTATCCATGGTGTTCGATAAGCGCCAAGACAACACTTTACGGCTATACCAGTCGATAATGGCGACTAGGTACAGGAACCCTTTAGCCATTGGGATGTACGTGATATCAATAGCCCAAGCTTGGTTCGGGTAAGTGACTTCAATATCACGTAACAGGTAGGGGTAAACCTTGTGAGCTTTATTCGCCAGTGTTGTTTTTGGCTTGGGATAAATCGCTCCAATGCCCATATCTCGCATGATCCGAACAATACACTTGCGATTAACGTTGTGGCCCTTTTTAGCCAGCTCGGTTCGAATACGCCTACTGCCCATGAACGGATATTGAAGGTGGATTTCGTCAATCATACGACGTAATTCAATCTCTTCAACAGAGAGTCCGACAGGCTGATAATAAGCCGTAGAGCGAGCAACATTAAGAAGCTCGCACTGACGCTTTATTGGTAACAGGGTGGATTTATCCAGCGAACTTTTTCGCTGTGCTCGGTCTAGCGACCGAGCACTTTGGCCAAAAAATCATTTTCCATGGTCAATTGACCGATCTTGGCGTGGAGTTTGTCCACTTCTTCGGAGCTGTCCTTGCCCGACTGAGTTTCAGAAGCAAAAATCATGGCAGCATTTTCAAGCAACTCTTTTTTCCATGTTGAGATTTGGTTAGGGTGCAGGTTGTACTTCTGCGCTAACTCAGCAACAGTTTTATCACCTTTGGCGGCAGCAAGTGCCACTTTAGCTTTGAACTCAGGAGAGTGGTTTCTACGTTTTCTAGTCATAATCTGTTCCAGTATTGTTGGGTACTATCAAAACAGATCAATCACTTAAAGTCATGTCCGAAAATTGGGGACCACTTCTAACAGCTTGATGAAGTGAACACTGTCGTTTGTGATAAAGGCTATGATAGCGAACCATTCCGCTGTTTTGTTCGTGACCACGGTGGAACACCAGTGATTGCTACACGGAATTACGGTCAAGATATTGATAAAAAAAGCATGGATTGGTGCTTATACAAATACCGACATTTGGTTGAAAATGCATTTGCAAGAATTAAGCAATATCGAGCCATTTCAACTAGATACGATAAGTTAGAGCGAAATTATGCCAGCATGGTATCGCTGGCATTTATGTTAATGTGGTTGCCGATGTATTGTTGAGCAAAATATGTACAGCAAAGATCAACACGCCCTAAAAAAAACCACTTATACATCGTAAGTGGTCTTTGTTACTCACACAATATGCTTATCAGTCTGCTTTATAACCAATCCTGAATCCACCCCAGTGTCGATTATTAACAAAAATAGGGGCTGACAGATCATGCATAACCTCGCCGGTATCCCGCTTATAAGTTTGCAAAAGGAAGCTCTCGGTATTACTCCCACAGCGAGAACCTGTGTAATCATTAAAGATACGTTTGGTTCGACTCTTAGCAAGGTCCGTTTCATAGTTGCCGGTCATTTTATGACTAAACTTTTTATTATGCGTGGGGAAATAGCCGTTCACATCCACCGCACCTGCGTAGATAATAAAGTCGTTTTGCTCCAGAATTGGTTCTTGCAATACGGGTAGCTCTGCATCAGTGAATTTGTCGAAACCGGTAGTAAACTTCTGCGGATTAGTATTGGGCACCGGTTGGTAGTTAAAATCAAATAATGCCTGTTGTGACAGCCGCCCCTGCTCGATGGCCTGTTCAAACAATTTGCCAATTCGCTGCGCGGTTTCCTGGGCGATGCGCTGCACTTTGGCATTGCGGTTATGTAAATCGAAGACCTGCAACTGACGGAAAATATCCTCGGTCTGGTGACTCAACGCCAGTACCTTCTCCGATACTTCGCCTAGCTCAGCTTCAAGGTGTCGGGTATTTTCATGTAACTGCATTGCATTGGCACTGATACCGCGATTGGCCTCACCATGTTCATCCACGGTATCTTTCATTACCGTCATAGAGTTAGCTGCAGCGCTCGAAGCTTCGCTGGCGGCTTTAATTAAATCTGATGACTCAGTAATCATCTGGCTCATTTCATCACCGGCATTTGCTACCTTTTCTATGGCCATTACGGAATTCTGGCTACATTGATTTATTTCACTGAGCACTTCATCAATTCCCTGCGTCGCGTCAGTGGTTTTCTTCGCTAAATCACGCACTTCGTCGGCCACTACCGCAAAGCCCCGGCCCTGTTCTCCGGCACGCGCAGCTTCGATGGCAGCATTAAGCGCCAGCATGTTGGTCTGGTCGGCGAGCTGATTGATGGTAGTGGTAATACTGCCGATGGATTCTGCACTACTGCGTAGTGTCTGAAGCATAGCCTTTGAGTCATTAATCTGACTAATTAGCGTGGCTTGTTGGTCGAGGAGATTATTAAGTAACTGGCGACTACGCTGCGTCATTTCGTCAGAAGTCTGTATCTTATCTTCTGCCATTACGGCATGTTCAACAAGTTGCTGGTTGCCGGATTCGATATTTTCAATGCGCTGAGCAATCTCTTTGATACTGTCGACCTGCTGGTTGAACATTGAGGTTAGCTTATCTAAAAAGTGCGAAACACTTGCACCACCGATAGCAATCCGGCTGGCCGACTGACTGATCATTTCACCTTTCTGAGAAAACTCATTAACTGACTGGGGCGTATCTTCCTGAACCCCATCCTGTTTCTGTGAAGCAACGTAGGTAAATCCACACGACAACAAGCCGACAACAAAAGCAACTACGCCTAATGATAACTGGAAGAACCCGAGCGCGAGACTACCGATACAGATTATAACAAGCTGACTGATTGTAATTTTCACAGCGATTGACTTCTTAATGTATTGTTATAACAAACCTGTAACAACTATAGCTTATGTTTTTGAAAGTTACTGTGAATTATAGACAAAAGTATGAAGCAAACAGTCGTAATGTATAAGAAATTAAAGGCGTTATTTGATACTGAGTTTAGTGTTTACTGTGGCGCTCTTATGTACTCCTCAGTTGTGGAAAGGATATGTCGAATAAGTACTTTGTACTTTCAGAGATGACGGGGCTCTATTTTATTCGCGCTGTGAACAGTGCGCTTTTGAACTCTACGGTTCGACGAAGGGGGTCCCGGTCTTCGCTAAGCGAAACCGATGTATGGACTCCTCCCCCCGAGGGAGGTAAGTTATTTCTTGCACAAATAAACAGGAGTCCATACATGTATCAAGATAAC
>CEUU01005374.1_pt1 | contig 11573 bp, 8 predicted proteins | sample 531321 | NCBI WGS metagenome assembly CEUU01 (sample SAMEA2622658, study PRJEB7988) | marine metagenome | isolation source: saline water (ENVO:00002010), including
GAGGAAATTATTCAGCCGTCGCTTTCTTTAGAAGATGAAGATACCTTAACACCAGAAGTTGAGCCAAAAATCGAATCATCAACAGTTGTCGAAAACGAAGTTGCCCCTGCTGAAGAAATACTCGATGCCGAGGTATTGGATGCGGAGTTTGTCAGCCTTGAAGAAGAGGTGAAAGCGCCTAAATTACCAGCAACCAAAGTCGAGGTAGGCCAATCTACTAGTGACGCAATGACTCTACTGGACATGCTAAAGCAGCCAAAAATTGCGGCCGTATTTGTAGTCGTATTGATTATCGGAGCGGGTACTTGGTATTACTTCAACAATCAACTTGAGCCGTTTACTGCAGACACACTACGCTATGGAGACGAGATGTCATACACAATATCCGATGGAAATTTTATGGCTAGTGAGGGATTTCTAGATTTGGTTCTCGATCAATTTGAGACCGAAGATGACATATGTAAACTTCGATTAATTTTTGACGGGAGCGGCGGAGTTTCGATAACCGACGGCGGTGATGCGGAACTGGTATCGCAAACCTCACTCGACCGCAAAGGTGCTGTCCAAGCCAAGGGAGGCCAAGGAATGAACTGGCTAACGGTTGAATCGGTATCTGAATATGACCTCAGTGATTTTACCATCCAACGACATCTACGCTCCAGCATTCCTGGCTCAAGTGCTTGCTCAGATTTCCCAGCAAGCGTCAGCGGCAGAGCAGATTTAACCTCGACTCAATGGACTGAATTGCGGGATAGAGCATCCATTGGGACTGCAGTAGACTGGAATTTATACGTTGAGGACACCTACAAAGGTAATTTGATGACCTTTGGTGTAGGGGGCATCCTCGGTGATTTAGATACTCTATCTCCCGGCTTCTCAATGCTATTACAACCAGTTGAGTTGCAAGAATTATTGGCCAACGATTACATTGACGACGGGGCTTCAGGCTCAAGACTAGGGTGGGACTGGCGAGTATTAGGCACTGAGACTCTGGGCAGCACCGACATGTGGAAGATAGTGGCGACCAATCAAGATATTCAAGAACTCTGTCTAGGTTCTGCTAGTATGACATTATTGGTTGAGGAAGGTAATCCGTGGGCTACTAAACAAACTGTCAATGTAGTTATCTCCGGCAGTGACAGCAATCGCCAAGGCTGCTCAACTACCACGAAATTACTGGGTGATTATGTCTTACCAGAAGGAGAATTGACCATGAGCCATACTTTCCAGAAATCTACCCTTAAACGAGGCACTAAAGGCTTAGAATTCGGACTTTCGTATGATGCTAGGCCACAAGCAAATGAACTTTCACCGAGCGATAGTGACCTGAATGACTGGGGTCCAAATGGACAACACATGCCTGACGAATCAACAGTGAGAACGTACAACTTAGAACAAGCACTTGAGTGCCTTGACTTCCTGCAATCCTCAGCCTCTGGAGCAGTTGCTGCCCTAGATGACGGTGGCTATGTTTGGCGAGCAGTCAACCAAAATTACGGCACTAACACGCAGTGGAACATCTCTTGGATCGCTAGTGATGATATTGCTGGCTGGGTTACTTTCAACATCACGGGTCCTGCCAACCAGGATAACTGTATATTTGACAAGAAAGGCAGTTATGATGAAGCTGTGTCTTATAATCGAGATTTCATACCCAAGACTCTCAATATGACCACCATTGAACAATCTCTGTTAGATGCATCTCGATTCCCCAACCTCTCGTCCAATGAAGGACTCTTTACTAGCACAGGTGGATATCATTCAGATACGCGAATCGGATATCTGGTGGTCGTACCTGGCAGCGGAATCAACACGATTTTGACAAATATTGGTGACGCGACTGACGGTGCTTGTACAGTTGATGTTTCGCGCAGTTGGAGCGATGCTGGCTGGGATAAGCAATTTAATCTGATTGCTGATGCTACAGATGGCAGAATTATCGGCTGGAATTATGTAATGAACACTTGATTACTTCCATTTTCCATCAAAATTTGTCAGGTCTGGTGCCCCTTGAACACCAGAATATTTTGGTTGCTCAGTTTCGTATCGATTATGCATGGATTGCTGTCCAAAGGATTGTGGCGACGGTGGCTTAGATGGTAGATTACTTGAGCGGCCTTGTCTGATTCTGATAACCAGTAATAGAGCAACTAGGGCGGATAGCATAGCTATAATCACAGTCATCACATTATCACCTAGCGTGTCAATAATTCGTGATACTGTTGTAGGATTTTCCGAATCTATCGGCTCAGGCGGATGCCAAACAAAGTAGGAAATATTCCACGAATACTCAACTGAGCCATACTCGTCAATCGCTACGGCTCTGATATTATACGGCCCCATGGTTCCATTTCCAGCACACAGGATTCCACCAAAGCCAAACTCAGTAATCGTGCAGTTGAAAGGACCTTCATCAAAGGTTTTGTTGGTTGACAACAGGGTTGAATTTCGATACCAGTAGAATTCTAAGCCGATGTTTTCGCTTACCTCCTCAGATAAGTCCACTGCCATGCTAAGCGACAGAGTATCCTCGGTTGCATTAATCGTTGAGTTGGTTAATGAGGTAAATGCAACATAGTCATACCTATTGACTCCGTCATCGATTAAATCATTACAATTGTCATCAATCCCGTTCCATCTTTCGATTGCATTAGGGTTAATTTCCGCATCAGTATCATCACATTCCTCAAACCAGCGGAAGCCGTCTCCGTCTTCGTCTAAGTCAGGAACTCGCGGATTGGTATTGGTTTCCAGCACTTCAACGCCATCACTTAAGCCATCCCCGTCGGTGTCAAATACGGTCGGTTCACTACCAATAGTCATTACTTCATAGCCATCTTCCAGTCCATCATCATCTGTATCATTGTCTAGAGGGTCGGTATTCATGGTGTAGAATTCGACTAAATCTGGTAACTGGTCATTATCACGATCTAAACCAGTAAAATCTTCGTCGATGAGTTCATCACAGTCATTGTCAACAGCATCGAGTAATTCCACAGCATTTGGATTAATCTGGTCGTTAGTATCGTTACAATCTTGGAACCAATAGAAACCGTCTAAATCAGTATCATTGTCGTAAAAAAGTGGGTTCGATTGATACTCTAGGATTTCCTCACCATCATCTAACATATCCCCATCGGTGTCCTGCAAATTGTAGTCCGTGCCGTAAATATGGAACTCAGCATAGTCACTCAATTCATCAGCATCACTATCGGTTTGGTTGAAACCTTCATCCCACAAGCCGTCACAGTCATCATCTACATAATTGAGAAGTTCTTGAGCACCAGGGTAGATTTGGTCATTGGTATCATTACAATCTTGGAACCAGTAAAAACTGTCTAAATCAGCGTCAGGATCGGCGATTAAAGGATTGGTATAGTGGATGTCAACTTCAGCCCCGTCTAACAAACCATCATCGTCGGTATCATCATCCAAGGGGTCTGTATTGTTAACTAAAATTTCTCGACCATCCTCTAAACCATCGTTGTCCGAATCAACCGAGAGTGGGTCAGTACCCCAAGTGTTAATCTCGTCTCCGTCGTTAATCTGATCATCGTCTGTGTCAATGTCATCAGGGTCAGTATTGTATATGGTTTCCTCGTCATAGTTGGTCAGTCCATCTCCATCGCGATCGGTGTTTATCTCAGTGCCGTAGATGTTTAATTCCCAATCTAAGAATGTGCCAGAGTCACCATTGCCCTGATCTTCGATTGACAGAGTCCATTCTCCGTAACTATCCTCGTCCCAGTGATGAACAGAGGTGAACATCCAATTATTCCAATCGTTGCCGCTATCTTCGTGTTTTTCTGACAGGACGCTCTGTGTGCCGGCTGGACTTGTAAGAATGATTTCTAAATCTCCTCGGTAAGAATGGTCGATATCAACTATTACCTCGACATGCTCCACCCTGATAGATTCTGGGACCTGCGTGGATTCGGTGATGCCCGGTGCTGAATTATCCGGTATTTGGCGATCTGGTATATCGATTAATCCCGATTGGTAATTGATTTCTGGCCCGACGTTAGTCCATGTCTCTGCTACGGCCACCGCGGCATTTGCATCGATAACTCCAAATCCATACTTGTGGCTTACATCATGGCCTGCACCGTTGGTGTTCCATGAACTATCACTGGCATCATTGACTCTAGAACTGTGGACTATGATGTGTTCTACATCGCGATAGGTCGCGCTAGGGTTTGCTTCGAGAATAAGAGCAACCACTCCAGATACTAGTGGCGTTGCTGAGGATGTGCCACCAAAGTTGTTGTTATAGTCGCCACCGTTATAGCCGCCACCGCCTTCATTGTCGGTGGTGGTGATACCCTCTCCATCACCATCCGAGGGTGCTGCGACCAGTATGTTGGCTCCGGGTTCAGCATACCAAGATTGCCTGCCGTAATGTGTCACTGCAGTAACGGCAATCGTGTGGCGACTGTTTGCATAACCATCGTAGTTTGAATTGTCATCATCATCAAGACCGTTACCTGCTGCCCAAGTAATTATGTTACCGAGACCTCCTCTGCCCTGTGCTACATCATTTTCAAATGCAGCTAACATCAAAGGTCCAGGAGCTTCAACAGTCCTACCGTTATCACTTGGTCCCCATGAGTTTGAGTAGATATCAATATTCTGATTTTCATGTGATAAGGTGTTGCCTTCTCTAACATCGGTCGTGCTGCATGCGATCAGTAACAGGCCCGCCAAACCGGCTCTTGGTGCTGCGCCCGAAACACCGATTGTGTTGTTGCCAACCGCAGCAGCTACCCCGGCGGCAGAGGTTCCATGTCCGTCATAGTAACTTGGGCTTGGGTCCCCGTCATTATCGCAGTAATCATAGTCTAGTGTATCCTCGTAGTAATTATCTAAATCATCATGATTCCAGTCTACACCATCGTCAACAATGCCGATTACCACGCCATTGCCACGGTAATCATCCCAAGCGGTGGTAATATTGGCATCTTCGCCAGCGTTTCCACCAGTCTGTCCAGTGTTCTGTAGGTGCCACTGATCATCAAAATTAGCATCATTGGGAATCCATTTTTTAGTCATGGTTTTCTCAATCAGGGGATATGCCACCTCTATTTTTCCCTCATATTGCATTCTGGCAAAGTCGCTAGCGCCGCTATCAAAATCAGCTGGTATGATGTAGGCATTGAGCAGGTTTGGGGCTGGCTCGCCCAATTCAAAGGGACTCACTACTACCCAGTTTTCAACTGAATCTCTATCTTCTTGTGAGTATTGTTGAACATCGCTTAATCGAGCGAATGCGGCTCTTATTGCTGGTGAGTATTGGTAGGTGATCGGGGCCTCATCAGGATTGTCTGGCAGTATTGCTCCAACGCCGTCGGTAAAACTGGGACCAGTATTGGCGGACACCATAGGTGCTAGCAAGGTAGTAAGTAGGATAACAACAATACCTCTCGCAGCCATAATTTAACCTCTGGTCGGGTGTCTATTATCAGTATTGGTTCACTGATTGTCCGTTTATCATAATAAACATGGCTTAAACAATTGTTTCAAATTTAGACATCAATATCCGCAGAGAACGCCATCATCGCATCATCCTCAACAGCGATAAGAGTGGTAATTTTGTGTTCCGATGTGAGATTATCTGGTGCCTTGGCAATCTTTACTCGCGTGTCTTTAATCGTGATGTTCTGACCTGCGGATACTTGGTAGTCGCTATCTGGCAGCCAAAATGCAATGACGCCCAAATTAGAGTGCTGTGCAACAATCAGGCTTTCATTTGGATTCATTGATATTTGTCGCAAGACGGGAATTCTATCACCGGTTGAAAACACGGATTCGGCATCAATCCATTCACCAGTAACCTCAATCGGTTGTGACATCAATTCAACTTGTTGTTCAATTTGGGTGAGGGTTTCGGTAAACTCCTCAGAATTATGTGTCAAAGTGTTAAGGTTGTCCAGATATTTGCGCAATCCTTCATACTGCGCCGAATCGCTTTCAGTTAGGGCATTGTTTGCTAGAACTAAATATTCGGCCAATTTCTCCGTCAAGGTGGTATCATTAGTTTCGATTGCACACTCAATTGCTTCATCTAGAACTTCGATTGCCAAACCTGCCTCATCCATTGCCATCAGGGTCTTGCCCAGTGATAACAAATCATTACCTGCCTTGTTTAGGTCGTGAGCTACTAGGCTTTGCGCGCTCTCGAGGTGCTTAGTGGCGCTAGCGTCGTCACCACTCAAAAATCTCGCCATTCCAGCACAGACCACGTAGCTTAGCCGGGCGCTTTTGGCCGCTTGTGACTGACGGTCAGCAATCTCAAACAGATCCGCTGCCCGTTCCCATTTATTTCTGACCAAGGCAAGCAACCCTAACTGATTGGTAGCCAGCATCTCTGCTCCAACATCATCGACTAATGTTGCATGGTGCAAGGCTCTAGACAGGTGAAGTCTGGCGTTCATCATGTCGCCATTCATGCGAGCTAACATGCCTAAACATGATTCCATTCGATAGATGTGTCCTGCCATAGCTCGATGGGCAATCTCCGCCATTTCCTCGCCCATAGGGGCCAAGCCGATGCCCACCCGTTCCATGACCGAACTAATCTTTTCTATCCCTTCGGCGTATTTATCCTCAACGACTACTGCACCTGCGTCAGAAAACTGGTCAAGCAGCGAATCTAGCTCTTTTATTGGCTCGCAGATGGTTGGTAAACTACCAAGTTCTTTCATGTGCGATTTTTTTGGCTCACCGCCGAGGAGGAATTTCCGTAGGGCGCGTATCAATTTTTGCTCCGAGCTCTTATTCACATCGGGTGAAGCGGCTTTACTCTGTGGCTTACTCTCGATAAGCGAATCTACCATCCATGTCAACTTCGCTTGAATGTCATACTCATTCACGCGACTGATTGCATAGCGCATTTCAGCCGCCCTAGTTCGTCTCGATAAACTGCGAAACCTCGATTTGCAAGCCTTTGGTCCGCTATCAGCCAAACGCTGTAGAAATGTCGACGGTGGGCAGGTAGTAAAACCAAGGCTGACTTTTTGACTGGTTGTAGTCATCTTGAAATCATCAGTCACCAAGGTAACATCACGGCCTTCACGTGATAGTTTACTGGCTAGTACCATCAATGATAAATCGACATCTTGTGGTGCTGCTCGCTCACCTATTTGGGCGGCTAGGCCACGAATTTGGTCGTCATCAATAGGTATCGTGGTTAAAATTGGTTTGATCGCCTGCAGCAGATTCGGTTTGTTTTTCCAGCGCTGGAATCGAACGGTTTTGATTTCTTGGTGCACGCCGGGCGTGACAAAAATGCCTTCTTTGATAGTTTTCGATAAATCGTCAATGAGGTTATCCTGTGCCATGGACCCCATGTGTATGAAGCAGTTGGAGTCGACTACCCAAGTCGTTGCCATAACTTTACCAGGCACAGTCATTGATTGAGGTTTGCCCTAATTTTGACTGTTCCCACCTATCTAATCCGTTACAACCAAAAGAATTGGCCTAGTAGGGTTGATTGGTGACAAAATGGGGACGAAAGAATCGAAGTCCCGAGATTTCGATCACCTCATCGAACAGAACTCCACAGAATTGACTTTCTTATCGGCGTATGGTGGCTTGGTCAATGATGCATCAGACCCCGCCAGTGTGTTTCTTGCAATCAAGCGCTTCTTATCGTCCGGAGGGGTAGAATTTTCTGAAACCAAAAACAAATTATTACTTGAGTTTGGTTATGTCAAAGTTGTTGATAATGGTTGTAAGGTACACTTTAAGGGCAAATCGCTGCCGTTGGTAGGCAGTGATCTGACCCAAGCGGGATTTGTTGATGGCAAACTCCCTGTCCGCAAAGGCTCCTGCACCGTAATTCTACAACAGTGGGATGTTGAACAACGCCGTTTCATTGAAAGGCTGGTAGAGCATCTGCGAAATTAGGGCTCCATTTCCCATAATTCATCGCCAAACCAGTGCAATGTCTTGATTCCCTTGCCTTTGTTTGACTCAATCATCTCCTGTCCGGTCATTTTCGACCAACCTATAGCTAGCGGTTTCTTGTGCGTCATATCTCTTATCCACACCAACTCACCCACCTCAATTTCCTCATCAGCAGCCTGTATTCCGGCAACCATACAATCAGCTCCGTTCATCAAAAACGGAATTGCTCCGTGGTCAACTTCCACCCACTTTGCTGCATCTGTGTGCTCTAGAAAACCCCTCAGAGTTAGGAAGGCAAATCGGGTTCTTTCTGCGTTTTGAACTTCGATTGCTTTGGCTACTTTATCGACGAAAACCATTTGCCACGGGCCATATTCGGCCATCTCGAGAAACGCTCCGTCAACAGATAAATCAATTCCAAGGGATTCCTCCAATGCCTTCAGCAATGGTGCGATATGCTTGCGACGCACAGGTCGACGTTTGCGTAGAGTCCACTCTTTGCCCATTAAACAGTCCTTGAGAGTCTAGCCTTTGACAGTTATCGCCGGCGTGTGGTTGATGAGCCTGTTTCCTTTGGCAGTCTTATGGCCCTGTGGTGTTCAATTCGGACATTTGCTAAGCACGCCGAAGAATTGGGAAATCAACAGCCACTAGAGCCGATATTCTTTGTCAAACCAAATAACTGTATTCAGCGTAGTGGGCCGATCCAAGTTTCCACTCACCCGGGAAGCGTTCATCATGAAATAGAATGCGTAATCAAGCTGGGTAACGATCTTGCTCCAGAGGCAATCGCTGTTGGTCTAGACTTAACCGATCGAGAAACGCAATCCAATCTACGGGCTGAACAACTACCATGGTCGAAAGGCAAATGTTTTCGCGGCAGCGGTGTAATAGGTGGATTTCATCATTTTGTCGGCCAGTTTGATGACCTATGTAACGGCGACTTCGCATTGAAACTCACCGTCAACGGCGTGTTGCGTCAAGCTGCTAACTTGTCCTCGATGAGTATTACTCCCCAGCAGCAAATGGATAGTCTGCGATCTTGGGCCCCTCTTGCACCTGGCGACTATCTGTTTACCGGTACTCCGTCAGGGGTTGCGGAATTACAGGTTGGCGATGAAGTTGATGCGATTCTCACAGGCAAGGGCGGTTCAGTAATTTCCCAAATTTCCGCCGTGTGTGTCTGAGGGTTGATTTCATATATGGCTCGCCAGTCGGTGTGTCCTGCAAGGAGGCGACACTATGGCTCAATGGCACGGAATTTCACGCAGAAAACCAAGCGGTGGACGAAGAGTTCAGGCACGCGGCAAGCGCTCTACTGAAATCTCGACAGAGAAGCAGATTGCTCAAATCGGTGAGCCTAAGCGAAAAGTGTATCGCCGAACTGGGGGCAACACCCTAGTGCGCGTCCTTTCTGAAAACCGTGTTTCAATCAACGATCCAAAGACTGGTAAAACAACCATGGGAACCATTGAGAATGTTATTGAAAATGAGTCAGACCCAAACTATGTGCGTCGAAACGTCCTCGTTAAAGGTGCCATCATAGAAACTGACCAAGGCCGTGTTCGAGTGACCTCCCGTCCAGGAAAAGATGGCGTCATCAACGGCGTATTAATCAAGTAATCACAACTAGCGTATCCTGCGCCAAGGTGAAACAATGGACCATAACCCAGACAGAATTTGTGTGTGGCCCGGCTATTTCAATGCCAAAACATCTCGTCGCAATGGTCGCAGAGTCCCACGAGACTCATCGGTATTAAAGCCCGACCTTGAGGGTTTATTCTACGCTGCCAGGAAAGTCGGCTTGAAGAAAATCAAACGAGAGGAGCATGCTTCTCATCCGAATCGGCCATACGGCAAAGAGGGTAGACTATGGGTATCTCGCTCTGGTGCCAAACAATCAATTGGGGCTACTAACAAAGAGGAATTGCTACAAATGATTGGCGGTCAATGGCGACAGATGCAGAAGGATGCCAAGCAAAACGAGGCGCAGCGAGTAGCAGAAGGCCCAAAAGCCGGCGATAAGCGAGGGCGTTCACAGCGCCGGTCGAGGGGTTCACAAGCAGGCAAGCAAAAACCGCGCTCGGGATTCAAGAAGCGTTCAGGATTCAAGAAGCGCTAACTACAGCGGAACCTCATGTAGCCACCCGAAGATGTCATCTTCGGTTTCATTTTGAATTCCAACCAGTTGTTGGTATAATTGCTGCGTCATTGGCCCTGGCTTTCCACTGCCATATGTGGCTTTTTCATCACCGTGGGTAATCGAGCCAATTGGTGAAATGACGGCCGCCGTGCCGCAGCAAAACGCTTCATCAGCAGCCATGGCAAATTCAGCGGTGACCTTGGTTTCATGAACTTCAATACCTGCATGACGAGCAAGTTCAATTATACTCGCCCTCGTGATGCCCGGTAAAATTGTTCCAGTTAGTTCTGGAGTATACAACACTCCATCTTTGACGCAGAAGAAATTAGCTGCGCCGACTTCTTCGATGCAGGTATGGGTTTTGGCGTCGAGATATATGATTTCAGCATAGCCTTTGGCTTTTGCATCCTTACTGGGCATCATGCCAGGCGCGTAATTCCCAATCGCCTTGACACCGCCCGAACCTCCGGGTGCCGCGCGGTGATGTACATCTGAGATTAGTAGATCAATCGTTTTTACCCCTCCTTTGAAGTAGGGCCCAACCGGGGTCACGTAAACCAAGAATCGATAGGATGGAGCAGGTGCTACCCCTAGTATCGGTCCTGAACCCATCAACAATGGTCGAACATACATTGCGCCTTTGCCCATGGGTGGCAGCCAGCGCAGGTTTGCTTTGACGCACTGCTCTACTGCATCAATGAATATTGATTCAGGAACCGGCGGCATTTTCAGTCGGTCTGCACCACGTTGCATTCTTCGAGCATTCTCCTCTGGTCTGAAAAATACCACACGATTTTGCGAGGTTCGATATGCTTTCATGCCCTCAAAGAGGCCTTGCCCGTAGTTCAAAACGCCTGCTGCAGGTGAAATTTTCATGTCACCATAGGGGATTAATTCGCCGGGCATCCACGGTGCACCCATTTCGGCGTTTGTGATATACATAGTATCGGTGGGCGTTAGAGAAAATGTCAAACTATCCCAGTCGATTTCCTCAGTCATGTAACACCCTCGGCAAGTTGAGCCATAGAAATTCGGCTTTCAATCATTACTGTCAATTGCGAGGCAAAAAAATGCGATTTCGTTAATGAACGATATTAGTTTATACCGGTGAATTCTCGGAATTGTAAATGGATATTGGACAGTTGTCCGGTGAGTTCGCCAGTCAGTTAGACGAGTCAGGGGTCGTCGCTGCTGTACCGATAGCGATTCTATCTATGGTGCTTCTATTGCAGGGTTATCGAAGGTTACACATCGTTACTATGGTAGTCGGTGGTGCGGTTGGCTATGTCATTGCCCCGATATTAATTGCGAGTCTAGATGGCTTTGGATTGACGATTGATCCGCTACATCTGACTTTGATTATTTGCTTGCTTGGTGGCCTGATGCTTTCTGCGACAGTGCTTGCATCTGCTAGGCTACTCACGTCTGCGCTCATTTTCGTTAGTTTTTCTACGGTCATTGAGATTTTGAACAATTATGGCTTTGATGTCGAACGAAGCGAATTGTGGAGCGGTATTGCTGCATT
>CEUU01056774.1_pt1 | contig 11548 bp, 10 predicted proteins | sample 531321 | NCBI WGS metagenome assembly CEUU01 (sample SAMEA2622658, study PRJEB7988) | marine metagenome | isolation source: saline water (ENVO:00002010), including
GAATAAATTCATTGGGAATATTTTTCAATTCAGGAACCCATTCACGTATAAATACGCCATTTATATCGTGATCTTGAGATTGCTTGATGGGATTGTACATCCGAATGGTATTAATCCCTGTTGTACCCGCCTGCATTTGAAATTGTGGGTAATGAATACCGGGTTCGTAGTCCAAGAACTGCTGTGCCAAATGATACACCCCTTTTTTCCAATTACAATCCAAATGAAAGCACAATACAGAGACGAGCATCGCGCGCATTCTAAAATTGATCCAGCCCGTTGCAATCAAACAACGCATACAAGCATCCACCAATGGAAAACCAGTTTGTCCTTTTTTCCAAGCTTCAAGTAATTCAGGGTTACTCTCATATTCCAAAGTTTCATAACCACGATTGACACAATGTGTTTCATAGGTGCACTCCACCTCAAACTTTTGTATAAAATGACAGCGCCATTTCAGTCGAGTGAGCTGGTTACTAAAGTTACGCTTATTGGCATCATAGTTTGGATGGTTTCGAACGAATTGTACTGCCTGACGCACAGATAAATTTCCCCAAGACAAGTATGGCGATATGCGACCACAAGATTTACGACTCTCTTTGGGTTTAGAGATGTGTCGGCTATAATTTACACCTCTGCTCTCACAAAAGGAACGCATATAACGCAATGCATATCTTTCGCCTGGCTTCTGAAACAATTCCGGATAATTTTGTAGTGATTTCTCAAGTGGCCCTGGCAGGTCAAAGGGGAAACTGTTTACGGCACCTTCATTCTGTGAATACCTATTTAAAATCAATGGGGAATTCACAGCAACGTACCAGTTTTTGTCCCAATTGACTCTATTTTTAATTCCTCTAATTATTCCATCACGTTGGAATTGAGTCCATATAATGCCTCTTTCTTTAAATAATGTAGAAACCTTGTTGTCCCTATCCCATGTCGCTTTAACACCGCTCTCCTGATAAGAATACACGTTTTGAATTTCAAATTTTTCACTTAAGAAAGTGAATACCTCAATCGCCTCACCATGCAAGATATGCACCTTCCGATTGAAGGCCGATAAAACCTTGTTCATCTCTAAGATAGAATGGTAAACAAACTGTAAGTGTCTTAAAGAGCAATCAGGATATGACATGGCAGAAGGTTCCATAATATAAATAGGTAGATAGTTGCACATTGAATGATTTTCCGCCTCAAAAAATGGAAGGTGATCCTGTAAGCGCAGGTCTCTCTTTAGCCAAACAATATTCAATTCTTCTTTCACTTGACCAACTCCTTTTTTACTTTATTCCAAAACTTAAAGAACCCCGGAAAGTAACCATTCACCGAACTCATCCATTCTCGATCTTCTTGAACACCTTGATAGTGCTTGTTTAGTGGATGCTCTTTGAATACAATTTCAACATCTTTTAGCCGTGATTTAAGATCGCTAAAGGATCCAACAAAAATCTTAATGTCCTTGATATTGGCAGAAAGGTCTATTGCAAAATCCATGCACTTTTGGCTGATCGGATAAGATTCAAAAATAGCAGGCTCGATTAATAAAACACGTTGAATATCTTCTTCTTGATACCACAAAGGGTCTAGATTATAATAATTATAAACTAAAGTTCTCCTTTCATCTATTTCTTGAAGAGAAATGGATTCAGGGTAATTGATATGATCTTCACCATCATAAGCTTGAATTAAAACATTAGGAACCTCAAGATTATTAAATGACTCGTAGGGAACATCCAAAAAAGTATTACGCTGGGTACTGTTGAAGTACTTATTGATATTCTCTTGGTTGGCAACATATTTTCTATTAGAAAAAGTACCTGCTACCCATTGCCAGCTAAGATGATTGCTTGCCAAATCACCATCAAGAAGGTTTGAATACATCCAACTGGCTGGAGAACTCCAATGATACTTTCCAATATTGCAACATATGGCTGCAATATACATGCGCATGTGGTTGTGCAAATATCCGGTTTTATAAAAATTATTTATTGCCTCATCTATGGCATCGATGCCTGTTTTTGCCTCAACAATTGCATTAGGTACTCCTGAGTGCAAAATATCTTTTTGCTCGAAATTTAGGTCTGACTCAATCTGATCTTGCCTTGACAGCCAAACCTGCTGCCAGTATTCTCTCCACGCCAATTCTTGAACAAGTTTTTCAGTTGACTTCCATTCTAAATCTAGAGTCTGAATATGTTCCAAAACTCGTTTGGTTGAAATGACACCTCTTGAAATGTAGGGACCAAGATAAGTAAGATCTCCATTTTCGAAATTTCGAGATGAAGCATAATTTTTGGGATTGATCTCTTTTATTCGAGTCTCTATATCCTCAATTTTTGTGGGAAAGTTTAACATACAGTAATGCAACAAATAAGTCTGAATTTTGATTACTGCAATGGGGCAATTTATTGAATAAGGTTACAGGGACGCTGTTTTAAGAAAGCCAAAAGAGGCATTATCCACAGCAACGACGGCAGCACCATCGTGAGTGATTGTAATGTCTTCACCAGCCCAGTTTCCTCCATCAGGATCTCCGTAAGTTTTTTGCCATTCGAGATTCCCTAATGCATCATACTTGATCAAATATACATGCCAAATATTTGAATTATCACCTTTGTCACCACAACGTCTTTTGTACGAGGAATATTCATCACCTGTACCCGCAGCCACAATACAACCACCATCACTAGTTCCTCTTAGTCCCCATGCCTCATCATGAATATACTTGGGGTCGAAGCCTCTTGGATTACCCTTTTTTGATTCCCACAACTGATTGCCTGAAGCATCTATTTTAAGCGTATAAGTATCCCAATTTTCGGTTCCTGATAGTGTGTGTCCCGTAATAAAAATTCCCCCATCAGATGCAATGTCCATTCCAAAACAATGATCCGAATTTGAACCCCCAAAAGTTTTACTCCATATAAAGTTACCCTCACTAGTCATTTTAATCAATGAATAATCCGCAGCACCTTCTTTTAATCCAGAAATTACAAACTCATTTCCTAGCTTTTTTATTCTGTAAGCTTGAGCCATTTTATCACTAATATTCAATTGATTCGTAATATTTCCGGCTAAATCCATAAATGTGATATGTCCTTTTCCCCTTGTAAAGAAGGTATTTGTATTATCCTCAGCTTGAGAATAACCTACAGCAATAATTTGATTTTGGTCAACTGTCAGGTGCTCAAAAGCATCGCTTCCTCCATTATCGTGTACCTTTTCGAAAATTAGACCCCCATCCATTTTATTCAGCTTGATAAGTGCACTATTCTCATTTAATGCCCCACAAATGAAATATCCATCATCGACCTCATATGCCGAATTACCCAGGTTATGTCCAGTTGCTCCTGTAAATTCTTTTTTCCATAATAATACACCATTTTGATCCGTTTTTACCACAAGTATTTTGGCTGAATTAGGAATAAAACCTGTTTCGCCAACTTGCAAATACCCCCCATCTTGGCATGTTAAAATGAAATGACCATGTGATTCTTCACCAGTTCCTCCATGACTTGTAAACCAATCTTTATCAGGTGCATTAGAATATTCTGAAATATTACAGTCTTCGTTGACTTTTCTGCACGAAAAAAGAAGCATTAAAAATACCGTAAAAAGAATTGAAACTTTCATAATTAATAATACAACGTAAAAAGATTTATTTGATTACATCAAATCAATTTTTACTTACAATGCAAGGTCTAGAGGTCCCGCCGCCTAATCCTTAACTGAATGTACTGATGAATAAACTGTCTAATTCAAATCGAACATTGAATTGCTTGTAAGAAACTCCAAAAAAGTAGTTCTTTCCGTATTCATTATCATTTGTATACAGCTTCTGATTTAAGACTAATACCGAATCCCCCCTCTTGTGTGGCTGTAACTAATTCATCGTATCTCGAAGACGAATAATGTCCTGTAATGTCCTGATAGGTAGGGGTCACGATACGGTTGTAATTACCTACTACAGGATGGAGTATCTTATCTTCTTTACAAGAATAAGATATAATCATTAAAATAACTACAAGCAACTTTACTCTCAACTAGTTAGTCTTAGGGGGTAATCGATTCATTAAAGCTCGTTTTACATTAAATTAATCAACTGTTTTCAAGGCTTTTGATTGATTTGGGTAGAATCATAAGCTCACAAGTATTTTATGTCTGCAATACCTTAAAATTCTAATTTTTAGAATAATAAATACAGGGAATTATACGTAACCCTTATCCTTTGCCCAACTACTCAGCTGTGCAGAATTCGGCATATCCAACTTTTTTAGGATATTATGTCGATGTGTTTCAACTGTCCTGTGAGAGATGAAAAGCTTTTCAGCAATTTCCTTTGAAGTACGACCCTGAGCTATGTGTTTTACGATTTCGATTTCTTTCATCGTTAACTCTTTTTTGGCCTCAGCCGGATCAACATTTAATAATGAGGTAAAATAGCGATCCTTAATATCTGCGGCTATAAACGTTTCTCCTTTATAGACCGCATGAATCGCTTCAATCAGCTCACTCTTAGAGGTATTCTTAGTTAAATAACCCTTAGCACCAATCGAAAGGAATTTTTTAACATAAGTAATATCATCATGTAATGACAAACCTATAACGCGTGTCTTAGGAAGACTATTATTGATTTTCTCAGTAGCATCAAAACCACTACCCGTTCCTAGGTTGATATCCATAAGAACAATTTCGGGTTTATACTGTAATGACATATTATAGGCATCATCAACATTATCTGCCGTACCAACAACTTGAATATCTGGAGCATCTTTTAACAATGACGACCAAGCTTCACTGATAAGCTTATGGTCGTCTACGATCAGTACTTTAATATTGGCCTCCATAGCAGTCTTTTTGTTGCTAATTTAAGCATTCAAAGCTTCCGCACCACCAACTATCTCTAAAATTTCATTTGTAATCGCTGCTTGCCTTGCTTTGTTATAACTCAATTTCAATGACTTTTGTAATTCATTCGCATTGTCTGTTGCTTTGTGCATTGCTGTCATTCTAGCACCATGTTCAGCTGCATTTGAATCTAAAATTGCTTTAAAAATCTGAACTTTTAACGACTTCGGAATCAAATCTTCTACAATCTCGTCCTTCGAAGGTTCGAAAATATAATCACCTGATTGAGGGCCCTCTTCAATTTCTGGAGGTAAAACAGGAAGAAACTGCTCGGTTTCAACGTATTGAGTAGCTGCATTTACGAATTGATTGTAAACCACACAGATTTTTGAAAATTCACCTGACTTGTACAAATTCATAAGCTCCTCTCCAATCTCCGAAACATTTTCAAAAGTCAAATCCGCATATATATCCTCACGGGCTGATAAGAAATCATTGGTATAAAAATGATCCGTTCTTTTCAAAACATCTTTGATCTTTTTACCCAAGCACAACACATGAGCATCTTGATCTTTAAAATCATTTTGTATAAGCTCGTTTACCCTTTTGATTACATTGTTATTGAATCCACCACATAACCCCCTGTTCGAAGTAATTCCCACTATAAGGACCTTACCTCCCTCTCTTTCTTCAGAGTAAGCATTATCTGAAAGATCAAGCGAGGCACTTAAATTGGTAAGGATTTCTTTAAGCTTTGAGGCATAGGGTCTCATTTGAGTAATGGCATCCTGTGCTCTTTTGAGTTTTGCGGCAGACACCATCTTCATCGCAGAAGTGATCTGCATGGTCGAGCCTACAGATGAAATTCGATTTCGTATTTCTTTTAAGTTTGCCATAAACTATGCTATTTCAAAAACAGTTTATTTAATATTTACTTGCAATTTCTTTAGCCACTTTCTCAAGAACAGCGGTATTATCATCAGTATACTTACCAGACTTTAATGAGGCCATTACATCAGCATGCTTTGCTTCTAAGAAATCCAAATACTCTTTTTCAAAGTCTTTTACTTTATCAATCGGTACATTTTGAATCAAGCCTTTTGTTCCTACATAAATGATAGCAATTTGTCTTTCAACTGGGAAGGGGTCCCCTTCACGTTGCTTCAAAATCTCCACGTTACGTGCTCCTTTGTCCAAGACTGACTTCGTTGCCGCATCCAAATCCGATCCAAATTTCGCAAACGCCTCAAGCTCTCTGTATTGAGCTTGATCGAGCTTCAATGTACCTGCAACCTTTTTCATTGATTTAATCTGAGCCGATCCTCCTACACGTGATACAGAGATACCAACGTTAATGGCAGGACGAATGCCAGAGTTAAACAAATCTGATTCCAAGAAAATCTGACCATCTGTAATTGAAATTACGTTTGTTGGAATATAAGCCGAAACATCACCTGCTTGAGTCTCAATAATTGGGAGTGCCGTAAGAGATCCTCCACCTTTCACTTTGCTTTTCAAAGATTCAGGAAGGTCATTCATTTGCTTCGCAATAGAGTCATCAGCAATAACCTTTGCTGCTCTCTCTAATAATCTAGAGTGAAGATAAAACACATCACCAGGATAAGCCTCACGACCTGGAGGTCTTCTCAAAAGAAGTGATACCTCACGGTATGCTACTGCTTGTTTTGATAAATCATCATAAATAATCAATGCAGGCCGACCAGTGTCTCTGAAGTATTCGCCAATAGCCGCTCCTGTCATGGGCGCATAAAACTGCATTGGTGCAGGATCAGATGCATTGGCAGCTACCACAGTAGTATATGCCATAGCTCCGGCATCTTCCAATTTTTTGACGATACCAGCAACCGTTGATCCTTTTTGACCAATTGCCACGTAAATACAATAAACAGGCTCTCCTCTATCGTAAAATTCCTTTTGATTGATAATCGTATCAATAGCCACAGTTGTTTTACCTGTTTGACGGTCACCAATGATTAGCTCTCTTTGTCCTCTTCCGATTGGAATCATCGAGTCAACTGCTTTGATACCTGTTTGAAGAGGTTCGTTTACCGGTTGTCTAAAAATCACCCCTGGAGCTTTTCTCTCAATAGGCATGTTGTGCAATTCTCCTTCGATTGGACCTTTTCCATCAATAGGCATACCCAATGTATCTACGACACGTCCAGACATGCCATCACCGACTTCAACTGAAGCAATCTTCCCAAGTCTTCTTACTGTATCTCCTTCTTTGATACTTGACGATTTACCGAGCAATACAGCCCCTACGTTATCCTCCTCAAGGTTCAATGCAATGCCTTGCATTCCTCCGTCAAACTCAATCAACTCACCGTATTGAACTCCTGTAAGTCCGTAAATACGTGCAATACCATCTCCAACTTGAAGTACTGTTCCAACTTCTTGTAATTCTGCTTCAGATCTAAATCCTGAGAGCTGTTCTCTCAAAATTGCCGAAACTTCTGCTGGTTTAATATCTGCCATTTTAATTTATTTTATTATTAATTTGCCAATTCTTGTTTCATTCTATTCAACTGCGTCAAAACCGATGCATCTATTTGTTTATCATCCATTCTAACAATGAATCCTCCAATTAAGGATTCATCAACTTCTTCAGTCACCTCAAAATCACCTGTTACATGTGATTTAAGCTTATTCAATATTTGATCTAATGTACCCTTCTCTAGTTTTTGAGCACTTTTAATGGATACAGGAACAATTTCCTGGTGCTTTTTCAATAAATAAAGAAAAGCTTCTGCAATTTCGACCAAAAGATATTCACGTTTGTTTTTTGTAATCAAATCAATAAAGGACATTGTAAGATTTTCAAAACCAACAAATAATACCTTCATAATTTGAATTTTCTTATCTGTCTTAATCACAGGTGAATTCAAAAAGACTTTAAAGTCATTTGTCTCCTTAGAGGACTCGACAATTCGCTTCATGTCTGAAGAAACATCCTCCAAGTTTGAATTCTCGATAGAGAGTTCTAATAAAGCTTTTGCGTATCGAATAGCTGACTTTGTTGATTTCATAATTAATTCATGTTTATATCTGAAGCCAGGTTGTTTGCCAACGCCTTTTGTTTTTCGTCAGAAGATAATTCAGTACGTACTACCTTTTCTGCAATTTCAAGGGACAAGGCTGCGACATGTGTTTTCAATTCGGCCATTGCCGCTGCTTTTTCAGAGCGAATCGAATCCCTTGCTGCATCAATGATTTTTTGAGCTTCATCTTTCGACTTATTCTTCGCCTCATCAATCATCGATGAAGCTGTTGCTTTTGCGTCTTTTAAGATTTCATCTCTTTCTACTTTCGCTTGCTTTAAAATCTCATCATTTTCAGCCTTCAAAGATTTCATTTCTTCTCTTGTTTTTTCGGCAAGTTCTAAGGCATCAGAAATACTTTTTTCTCTTTCGTTAACTGCACTTAAAATAGGTTTCCACGCAAACTTTGCTAATAAGAAAAGTAAGGTACAAAATACTATTCCTGTCCAAAACAACAATCCTAAATCTGGTGTTACTAAATCCATTTGTTTCTTTTTTAAATCGTTAAAAATCCCGCCATTACCAACCGTAATGGCGGAATTAGTTAATTTACGCTTGGGCTCCTAAAAGACCAACCACCACACCGAAAAGTGCAACTCCCTCAATCAAGGCTGCTGCAATAATCATTGTAGTTGTAATTTTACCTGAAGCTTCAGGGTTTCGAGCGATACCTTCTACGGCTTTACCACCGATCGTTCCGATACCAATACCTGCACCTAATACTGCAAGTCCTGCTCCAATTGCGGCTATACTTCCCCACATAACTATTTAGATTTTAAAATTACTAATCAATGGTGCGCCTCTTCAACTGCGGCACCTATAAATAAAGCTGACAATAACGCAAACAAATACGCTTGAAGAGCAGCTACTAACAATTCCAACACAGATATAAATAATGCCATAGGAACAGAAAGCGCTCCCCAAGCTTCGTGTTTATTTATAAATATGAGTGAAATTAATGCTAAAATAACAATGTGACCCGCGGTTATATTCGCAAACAAACGAATCATCAAGGCAAATGGCTTTGTGAAGATTCCAACAATTTCAATTGGAATCATAATTGGTAATAGTGCTTTTGGAACTCCTGGAGGTGCAAATATATGACCCCAATAATTTTTATTCCCATTCACTAATGTTAGAATCAAAGTTAGCGAAGCTAAAAATAAGGTAATTGAGATGTTTCCAGTAAGATTAGCACTTCCCGGAAAGATTGGAATCAAACCTAATAAATTGTTGAACCAAATAAAGAAAAAGATCGTCAGCAAATAAGGAACAAATCTCTTGTAATTCTTTTCGTTGATGTGTGATTTTGCAATTTCATCTTGGACAAAAATAATTAATGGCTCCATAAATTTGGCAAGCCCTTTTGGTGCAACCGCACCATTTCTTTTGTAGTATCGAGCACAAGAGAACATCATTAAGAAAACAATCAGTGAACCAATAAATAATGAAGTTACATTTTTGGTTATTGAAAAGTCCATGGGCTTTACATTTCCATGAATATGTCCGTTCTCAAAGTGAAGTTTGCCATGGCTGTCTAGCTCATAAATTTTTTCATGAAACATTCCAAATCCTTCTGCAGGCCCAGTACCTTTGTAGTAATGATTTTCTCCAGCATGAACAATCTCGCCATGATAAAAATGGGAAGATGAGAACATTTTAAGGCCGTCTTTGGTTTTCAAAATTACTGGCAAATAGATAGACGTTCCGCCATGTTCTGGCCCCCACAAATGCCATTCGTGAGCATCCTTTACGTGATGCATGATCATCTCACTCACGTTAAATTCTTCTTCGGTGCCCTTATCCTTACTTTCTTCACTTGCTAATACAGTAAATGAAAACAACGTTATTAGAAACGTTAATCCAAAATATTTTACTACCCTATTCACCTTTCAAATGACTTTTCAAAAATTTGGGCAAAGATAACTAAACTTTTATAAGTAACAATATAAAATATTCAGAATTATACCGATGGTAAAGAGTAGATCTTCAAGCTCCTTTCAATGTGCAGAAATACAATAATTTAGCTCTTTATTCTGTAAGTTTCAAAGCCAATTTTTTAGACTTGTTAATGCAATCACTTACTGAAACCCCTCCGTGAAAATTACCCAAGACATAAAAGTCTTGATTTCTTTTTTCAAATTGAACAAGACCATCGATGAGTTCTTGATGATTCATATCATATTGAGGAATTCCATTTTTCCATCTAAAATGATTTTTTAGAACAACTTCTCCTTTATGATGAAGAAGCTCTTCTAGATCCGATAAAATAATTCGTTCCAAATCCTCTATCGGCAAATCACACAACTCCCTTTGTCTCTCCCCCCCTGCGATTACTGTAAACAACTCGCAACCCGCAGGAGCCACATGACCAAATGTTCTACTGCTGAAAAGTACTCCCAAATAAGTTTTAGAATCTGATGGCTTAGTCAATACGCCAAAACCTTGATCCTTATTTTTTATGCTTTCTTTTTTAAATCCAAAATGAAAAACATCAACTGGACTGTAATTGACCTTGTCAAGCACATCTCTAAATGGTTGATCTGAAATTAAATATTTTAAAACATGAGCCGGAATTGTTGAAACCAGTTGCTTACAAAAAATACTACCTTTTCCCGTATTGATTTCATATCCGTCTGAGTTCTTTGTGATTTTACGGACAGCACAATTTAATTTGACTTTATTACCTAGGTTTTCAGCCATTTTATCGGTTAATTGAGACAACCCAATCGGTAAATGAAAAGAACCTTTTACTCGTTTATTTTTTTTCCGTTTAAAAAACCCTTTGATTACTCCACCATGTTTTTGCTCTAGATCCCACAAGAGTTTCAGACTATGTTGGACACTCATTTCTCTTGTATTTCCGGCATAAACACCAGTAACGAACGGTTCAATCAATTGGTCGTGAAATTCCACTCCAAAACGATCGGAAATAAAATCATAGACTGTCGTGTCTTCGGTATGTTTATTCGCAAACAAATCTCTTAAAACGCGTGCCTTACCCCTCAAGGAAAGTAAAGGGGTACAAATGAATTTCAGCAAGGATGTAGGCACCTTTGTAAGCTTCCCTTTATGCAGCACAAAACGATTTTTATCAGCAATATCCCTAGGATATTTTAGCTGATCCCATAACCCACAATCTTCGATAAGCTCAACAATAGCATCATTATTAAGTAAGACCGTATTGGGTCCGTTTTCACATATAAAATGATTTTTTGTCTCCGTATGAATGATACCGCCAACTCGGCTTTCAGATTCCAATACCAGAAAATCCTTATCGCTTTTAGAAAGGAAGTGCGCGAAACTTAATCCGGAAATACCTGAGCCTATAATTACCGTATGTACCTCTCTATTCATAACTTTATCATGATAACTTAACGTACTAAAAAACCAAACTATCTCGTACTTCCGTTATTTCAATAAATCGATTCGTACCTGTATGCATTCGATAACATAAAAGTACATTTTAATGTCAAATTTGTTCTATCTTGGTCATTACAATTACAAGTAAACCAAATCAAAACATTCGTTTTACAGTGTCATGAAGTTATTTTTGTTGCTTTTTATATTACTCCCACTCTGTGGTTACAGTCAATACAAACTCTTATCGACAGAGGGTAAGTATCAGGGGAAAAACCTTT
>CEUU01015175.1_pt1 | contig 11502 bp, 6 predicted proteins | sample 531321 | NCBI WGS metagenome assembly CEUU01 (sample SAMEA2622658, study PRJEB7988) | marine metagenome | isolation source: saline water (ENVO:00002010), including
AACCTTACCGGCTTGGGCTCCAACCACGATCCCGCCTCTCCTCCCGCAGTGACCATCACTGGGGCCGATCAGGGAACCCTCGCCGCCACCGCTTCGGTCAATCCAAACGGGTCCGTGAACGTCAACTTTACGGGCAACCCGTCCGGGACGGGTCCCCTGGGCGTCCAGGTAGCCGGAAGCTCCGGAGGTCCGCCCACCAACGCAATCTCGAGCAAATACCTCCTCGACATGGATGGAGACCTTTGGGACTTCACGGTTGAGGAGTTCACCAACATGGTGCAGATCGTCTCCGATGCACGGGCCCAGAACGGGGCCGAACAAGCCTCCCTGAACACCTTCTGGAACCTGCTCTCCAGCAACGTCACCGAACTCGAGCGGGCAGCCGGAAGAATCACGGACGCCGACTTCGCCAGGGAAATGACGCAGCTCGGAAAGGCCCACATCCTCAGCCGCTCGGCAGCGAGCATGCTCGTCAACCAGAACCGCTCGAATTCCGAGGCACTCCTGACCATCCAGAGGCTTCAAAACCTCCTTTAGGCCTCTTTGGGAATGCGAGGCTCTAAAGCCTCTATTTCAGCCAGTGACCGGTTTTCCTTTCGCCCTTGCGGGCAGGTCCCCCGAGTGGCATTGAATTTTCCTCGATTTCCGAAAGCAGTTTCTCGGCCAGAGCCTTCATGTCCTTCACTTTTTCGGGGTGCTCGGAAGCCAAGTCCTTTTCTTCCCCCGGATCCGTGGACAGATCAATGAGGACTGGTCCCTTGTTCGTAGCTGGGATCTCCTTGACCTTGTCGAGGTAGAGCTTGAAGTCACCGACCCGTATGGCTTGGGGCATCGCCCAGCCATGCCAATAAAGAAGGCTCTTTCGGGGATGAGTCTTGGTCTTGCCTTGCAAGCTCGCCCAAAGGTTCAAGCCATCCAACTTGGGCGCGATCCCCGGCCCCTTCTTCAACTTGATCCCGCAAGCGCCGGCGAGGGTGGGCAAAAGATCAATCGCGGTGGTAAGTTTGTCCGTCACCTCCCCGGCTGGGATCAGGTCAGGAAAACGAAGGATGCAGGGAACCCGCGTCCCGCCTTCCAAGGCGCTCCATTTCAAGCCCCGAAAAGGCTCGCCGCTTCCCCACTTTTTCTGACCGGGCTCGGTCCCGTTGTCCGACATAAAGACCACGATGGTCTTCTTCTCCAACTCTTCGTCTGCAAGAACCTTCAGAAGATCGCCAATTCGACCGTCCAGCTCCTCAACCACGTCCCCGTATGAGCCATTGGCCGATTTGCCCTTCCAGTCGGGATGGGCCTGAGCGGGAAAATGAGGCGCACTGAAAGGCAAGTACAAGAAGAAGGAATTCTTCTTGTTCGACTTGACGAAGGCGACCGCCTCCTTGATGAAATTTTCCGTCAGCCTGCGGTTGTCGAAGGGATCGGCCTCCAGTTCCCTGCCCCGCCAGAGCTTCTTGGTCTGGTTGTTGCTCTTGTCGATGAAGTAAGTCAGGTCGAACCCCTGGCCCATGGGGTGCAACTCCGGAGTATCGCCCAAGTGCCATTTCCCGATCAGGGCGGTCTTGTATCCGGCCTCCTTGAACACCTCCCCCATGGTCCGGGCTTGCGGAGCCAATCCGTTGTGGGGCTTCAGCCCGTAACCGACCACGCCCCCGTTCCAGCCCAGGCGCGGAGGATAAGCCCCCGTGAGCAAAGCCATGCGCGATGGCGTGCACACCGTGGCGCCCGCATAAAAACTAGTCAGTCGCAAACCTTCCGCCGCCAGTTTATCGAGAACGGGGGTCTTTTGCCTCTTGCTCCCGTAGCAGGACAAATCGTTGTATCCCAAGTCATCCGCCATCATGAGAATGACGTTGGGCGGGTTCGCGCCGGACAGAACAAATCCATCCAGAGACAGGCAAAGCAAGGAAAGAAGGAAAGTCTTGGACATTCCATTTCCCTAGCAAACGCCAGGTTTCAATGCAGTAAAGAAAGCGGCGCCCGCTCAAGAAAAGAAGCTCAACGGGAAACGCTTCCGCTCCGGCTTATCGAGAGAACTTTGCGAACCTGAGTACCAAGTACGGAGTCACGTTGAAAAGAATCACCGCCAGTTTGTAGTAACCCATCATGGCGTAATTGATTTCGGCAAAGCTCTCTTTGGATATCTCAACCGCCGAAGTGTGAACCCAAAACACCCAGTCGCGGGCAAAGGAAAGAGCGAGAATCCAATATAAAAGGATTCCCAGGTTAATGACCGTGCACCAGCCTAGAAAGGTACGGAGGTTTTCTTTGGTTACGTTCATCGGTTGGATTGCCCTACTTACCGATACAGTAGAGAAATTTATGTCCGCGCAAGAAAAGTTGATCGCCTACCACCGCGGGCGATGCGTCGAAGCGGTCGCCCAAGGTGTTCGTAGCCATCAATTCGAACTTCCCAGTCCTCTTGATCACGGCCGTCTTTCCATAGCGCCCCACCACGTAGACGTGATTACCCGCACCCACCAGCGATGCATAGACGTTGGACAAGCCTTTGATCCGGGTTCGCTCCATGAGAACCTTACCTGTTTTAGCATCAACGCAGGAAAGGATCGCTTGGTTGGATTGGGTGAAGTAGAGAAGCCCGTCATAAAGCACGGGAGATGGAACGTAGGGGGTTCCCAAGTCCCCCTTCCATAGGATGTTCTCCGATTGGTCCCCTTTCCCCGAAATGGGGACGGCGAGTACGGAAAAGCCTTGGTATCCCGTCATACAGTAAGCAACTCCGCCCTCAACGATTGGGCATGGAATCGCATTATCCGTCAGGCCGGAGCATTCCCAAATGACGTTCCCATTCTCAAGATCATAGCTGATCACCTTACCGGGAGTCTGGCTATTCCCTGCTTCCGGCCTGGAGGCGGTGGTGATCACTTGAGTTTTGCCTTCAAGCTCAACGACTGCAGGCGTGGACCATCCATTGCGGGTGTTCCGGTTTTTCATCCAAATGGTTTCTCCATTTTTGACGTTCAAAACCTGAATGGTCGACTGTCCCCGGTTGTCCCTAAGAATAACCAGTTTGTCCTTATACAAAACGGGAGAACTGCCCTCCCCCAGGCTCGCTCCGATCTTAACCTTGCCCAAGTTGCGCTCCCAAATCCTATTACCATTCAAGTCATAACAGAACAAACCCGCCGAACCGAACCAGCAATAGAGGCGCTCGCCATCGGTAGTGGGAGAGGCCGAGGCAAAGTTGTTGTCCCGATGAGTCCCCTCGTGCGGAATCATTTTGGTAGCCACCCTCCGCCAAAGTGTTTTCCCGGACTTGCGGTCCAAGCAAAGCACGATGAACTCGTAGGTCGTATTCGGGTGCGTGATGTCGAAGACTCGCTTGGGCTGGTCTTCCGGACGAGGCAGGAAAGGATCCACCTTGCCGGTATTGATCGCAGTGAGAAGAAAGACTTTGTTGCCCCAGACAATGGGTGTGGAAGTTCCAAAGCCCTCGACCGGCACTTTCCAACGGACGTTCTTTTTTTCGCTCCAGTGAATGGGTGGTTTCGCCAAAGGGGCGACTCCGTTTGCATCGGGCCCGCGCCAATGAACCCAATTATGGGTAGCCTTCGCCATGTTGGACGGTTTGCTCTTTTGATTCCCTGCAGAGATATGGGTAAGAATTTTAACGAAGGAGGCTCCCGGGTTGGGCATGGCGGAATCAAGTCGGCGTTTTTCCTTCCAGAGCTGGCCGACACGGGCGCGCTGTTCGGATTTAAGACCGGCCATAACACGATCGACGTAGGGCTGATGTCGGCTTCCATGATAGCCGTCCGGAAGGTCGTTATTATCTATGCGGGCGAGGAGTTTCGGGATATCGGTGTCGGGAGCTCCGATGGCAGGCCGTTGCGGTTCGTTTGCTCGAACCTTATTCACGGCAGCCTGTTCTTCCGGAGTGAGCCATTCCGGAGCATCGGCAATGACGCTCGCATAAATGGCCTCCGCTTTCTTTTTCATTCGCGCAACGAGTTCGGGCCGCTCTTTCGCAAGGTCGTTTTGCTGACCGATATCCTTCGAGAGATCATAGAGTTGGACACGGCCGAGCTCGCTCTTCTTGAGTTCAGGGATCCACGCTTCGTTGAAGTAGAACAAGTCCCGAAGTTGGTTCCGCAAACGGTCGGCCTCGGGATGGTTAAGATTCCCGTTGAACAGGCGGGAGCGAAGCTCCATTCCCCCCAGCGCTTTCTCTAGATCATCGCCGAGGACTTGCTTGATTTGCTCGGTGAGTCGAGCAGCGGCTTTGAAGTCGATCGGTGATTTCGCATTGCCGGAGGCAAAAAGAGTGTGGTCACCCAATCTAAGGACCATGTTCGCGCCAGTCATCCAAAAGAGCGGCTGATGCCTCTTGAACGTACCAGACCCAGTGAGCATAGGGGTGAGGTCGGAGCCGTCGAGATGGACTTTCGCGGGTTTCTTGATGCCGATCAATCCACAGAGCGTGGGAAGAAGGTCGACGACACCGGCGGGCTCGTCCTCGACGCGTCCGCCAGGGATTCCGCGCTTCCAGTAAAAGATGCCGGGGACGCGGTGCCCGCCTTCGAATTGAGATCCTTTCTGGCCGCGAAGTTCTCCGCTGCGCTCCGGTCGGTAGCTGCCGTTGTCGGAGGCGTAGACGATGATGGTGTTCTCTAGCTCCCCAAGTTTTTCCAGTCTGGCGACGAGTCGCCCGATCGCCCGGTCGGTGTTGTCGATGGTGCCACTGTAAATTGCGGCTTGATCGTTGAGCGCGCCATACCGGGAAACGATCTCGTCGGGCGCCGCGATCGGAGCGTGGGGTTCGTTGAACCAGAGATTGAGAAAGAAGGGTTCCTTGGCGGCGCTCTTTTCATCGAGCCAAGCGAGGGCTTCATCAACGACGATTTGGCAAGAGTAGCCTTGTATCCGCCCCACGCGTTCGCCATTACGAAGAAACTGGGTTGGGTTCTTGTGGCTGGGACCCGGGCCGTTGACGAGGCCGAACCAATAGTCGAAGCCATGATCGGCCGGGGTGGGGTTGTCGCGATTGTTTACCGGCATACCTAGGTGCCACTTGCCGAAGTGGGCGGTGGCGTAGCCATTTTCCTTGAGCACTTCGGCGATGGTCGTTTCGCTCTTCAAGAGATGCATCTTGTGAAGCCGTTCGGTGATGACGGAATAGACTCCGGCTCGATAGTGGTGGCGGCCCGTAAGGAAGGTGGCGCGCGAAGGGGAACAACTTGGCGCTCCGGAATGGAAATCGGTGAAGCGCACGCCCCCGGCGGCCAACTTGTCGAGGATCGGGGTCTTGACTGGACCCCCGTAACAGCCGAGGTCACGGTAGCCCAGGTCGTCGACAAGCAGAGTGACGACGTTCGGGTGTTTGTCCTTGGCAAAACCGGTACAAGCCAACAACAGGAGGCATAAAAACGTGAGGATAGCTTTCATTTTATTTGTCCAGCAACTGACTATTTCAGAGGCTTTTTTATAAAGTTATCGGATAGCAAAGGGGCAGTGACTTGGGCTGCCCAAGCATTCCAACGTCTTATGGCTGCCTGGCGGTCAGTTTTGTTGTGACCGGGATTGAATCCGAACTTTCCGACGTCATCCGTTCCTTTTTTGAGAATAATATGAGCGTAGCCACGAAGCCCCCCATCCGAGTCGTCCAGCAGTTTGATCAGTGTCTGGATAATCTTCCTGTCGTCATGCATGTTGCCAAATATCATCAATTCATAGGGCCTCGAAATTGCCGTGATCAGTTGGAACCTGATGTACCGCGTAAGAGAGGTATCGAGCACTGCATCGGTTATGATTTTCTGGGCATCGAGTTGGCGCCATTTTGCATACCTGCCGAGAACGTGACAGGCATTGAACCTAAGGTCCTGGTCTTTTTTCGGGTCGTTGTCCCTGATGATTTCGCCAAGTTTGGCAATAAAGGCAGGACCATAGCTTGTAGAGTAACCACTTGCCACCGCGGCGTGGCGAACGTCGGCGTGCCTGGAATCGAATGCCTTGATGAGCGCCTCACCTGCTTGAGGACCACCAATGCGGGCGGCTTTCTTAATGAGGGGGATGGCCTGCGAATTTGACATGGTGGCGATGTCCCTTTTGATCGTCGCGAGCGTTGCCTTGTCCGTTTCGCCAAGGGGAAGGATCTTGTTGCGCGTCGCGTGGATCCACCTGAAGACGTCATCATTGACAACCATATTGATAGGATCGCCTTGAAAGACCTTGGCGTGGTTTACCCCATCCAATTCGCGGTAGACGTATCGAATGCCCTTTTTACCCAATACCCGCGTAAAGCATCGCGTGAGACCAACGTCGATAACGTAGTCGCTGTCGCCGTGCACATGGTAGAACTCGGGGAGAAAGTCAGCTGAATTGCCATTGCCAGGCGGCAGGAATTCTTTCAGCGATTGATCATGAAAGTCGACGCCGTAATCAATTCTGGTTCCCGTCCACTTCCCATTGACAATGCCATCCTTCCATTTGAGTTTTACCCAATCCTGATTGGGGTATCCTCCGAGAGACTTTCTCGTCCAGTCCGGGCTATGAGCCCCGGCGTAGGCAGTCACGGTGGCGAAGTGCCTTAGGTGGTCCCAGATGAAACGCGTGGCCATGAACCCGCCTCTCGACCACCCAATGAGGTGAACACGTCGCCGGTCGACAGGGTAAGTTTTCATGGCCCATCGAAAGGTTTCGTATGATGGTCCGTGATCGGCTTTTTCCCAATCGCCCAAGTGTTCTTCGTACCCATTCGGGCGTCGCGATTTCAGACCGATGATTACGTAATCATCCACAACCCCTTGGCGTTCCAAAAAAGTTTTGGATGGCCAATCCACCATGGAGTTTTCATTTCCGCCATGAGGGTGAAAGGCGAGAATCAGGCCGAGCGTCTTTTCTTTGGGCAGGCTCATTGGCACACGGGCCTTGAACTTCATGCTCGTGCCGTTACTGAATTTGAGCGTGTCAGTAAAGGTACCGGTTTGCGGAGCACCTTGGACATAAGACGCGCTTGAGGTGCTGACCAGAAATAAGATTCCGACAAATAGAGGCAGGGTGCATATAACGGCACGGGTATGTTTCATTGTAACTCGATTGCTGGTTTCCATTTAACAGAATGGTAGAAAATTGGCTATTTGGGGGTCGCTTCCCCGTGGGGATAGCGGTAATCGGCCGAATCATCCGTGGAGACCTTTCTCGTCTTTTTGATCTTCAAGTCATACAGGTAGAGCGCCCCGCCCGCCTGATACATGATGGCGGACTGGTCGCGCGTCCAGCGCGGGTAGGCAAACCAGACCTGCCTGCCCTCCTTGTTGGCAAAGGGCTTGGCGTTGGTGATGGCACGGGTCTTGGCATCGAAATCGGCAAGGTACAAAGTACGCCCGGCAACCTTGCGCGTGAATCCCTTTTGGTACTCGAAACAGATTTGGGTCTCGTCGACCGACAAGCTCAAACGATCCAGGTACCCGCCTTTCGCCAGGTCGCATTTGATCTTCTCGAAATCCGGTTGTCCCTTTGGCTTGGGAGTCATGAGAAAGTAGCCCCTGCCCTGCTTGGGATGAGCGTGATTGACCAGAATCCGACCATCCGTCAGGCAAGTGTAGGCCCAAGTGTGCGTAGCCTTGCCGGTAAGGGCAATTTCCTCCCCGGGCTTTCCTCCGATCTTCCCAGCCATGACGTGGTATCCCCCACCCTTCGGGTTTTTCCGGTTCCAGATCGGAGTGTTTTTGCCGTCACGGGTCCAAGTCTGGTTGAAGTTGGTTTGCGTGGCATCGGTGATCTGATGAAAACCCGTACCGTCTGCATTTATGATGCAGATCGCAGTTTTCCACATGCCGACTTGAGGGTGATTTTGGACGCGCCGGAAAAAAACCAGTTTGTCTCCCGTCTTGGACCAGGAAGGCTTGAAATCCCAATGTCCGGTGGTGAGAGGCTTGCCCTCGTGCTCACCGAGGACGGTGACGTGGATTTCCCCGTTCTTGAAGTAAGCCGACCGGTGCCCCGCGGCGACAGATGATTGGGATCCTTCAGGAAGTGGGTCGGATTGGCCTAAAACTGGAAGACACGATGTGACTGACAGTACCCTTGCAAGCAAGCTTCGGTTCACGAATAATTTCAATGGGTTCATTTTGATGTTCTTACAAACAGGAAGAAGTCAGGCAAGGTGGCATCGCGATTGGGGGAACGGAGAAAAGATGATGGGGCAGCGCTTCTCTGGCTTGCGCTCGAATTCTTTCATCGGAGGGGCTTGGTCTAGGGTCCGTCCTGCAGGAGCTTGTGCATGCGCGGGCGGGCTTTGCGAATTTCCTGCAGGTCGACCTTGTTCGAAGTAAGGCCATTGAGGAAGCCGTAAAAGCCGGCCACCCCATCACTCCATTCCGCTGAAACTGCGTCGATGGAAGACTCTCCCTTTTTGTTTCGAACGCCTGCCTTTGCCCCCTTGGATAGGAGGAGCTTGGCGATTTCGAACCGTCCCATCAAGGCCGCGACGTGCAAAGGGGTTCCACCATCACGGTTCCTTGCGGTCGCGGCGGCTCCCTTTTGGAGAAGAAACCGGACGTGCTCAAGCCGGCCGTGAAAGGCGGCCGAGCTCAGGGGAAGGTCGGCGTCCTTGGACAGCGCATTGACGTCGGCGCCCGATTCCACCAGTCGCTTAAGTTCGGCGAGGTTTCCGGTATAAATAGCTACCTCAATCTTTTCCCGCAACTGCTGTGGATCGACCTTCTTATCCGAGACGTGAAAGATGAAGTCGTTGCTGAACAAGCCGTCCTTGTTTTGCAATTGGATGAAATTCATACCCTCGGGCGGAAGATTCACCAGCTCAATCTCGACGCGTTCATTGTCGCCTAATTTCACGGAACCCTTCGTCTTCCGTCCGTTTACGATGACGGAGGCTCCCGCCTTCAAATGTCGACCGCTCACCACCATGGTCTTTTTCTGTTTGGAAAGGACGGGAAACTTCTGTGCTCCACGTTGTTTCTCTATGGGGCCTTCGGCCCAGATGCCGGGCTGCGGGTTGTCGTAATCAGCGTTCTTGCCATGCCTTCCGGTAAATGTTCCAACGAACCGGTTCGCATTCGCCAGCTCGTAAAGCTCGTCCCTTGAGAACGCTTTCCGTTTGTCCGCAGTCTCGACGTAACTCCCTCCCTTCAGGGTTGAATCGTATTGCAGGATGACGGTCCTCCCCTTCCCTTCTTCGATGATCAGCCCTTCAGCCTGCAGGACGACCGCTCCCTCGGAAGAGGATCGCTCGAGGGCATCGAGCAGATCATTGGACAGGCTGTCCTCCGTGGTTGAGGAATTGATGGTGACTTGACGACCCAAGGAACCGGAGAATCCGGTCGAGCCTTCCAGTACCATATCCCAAACGGGATCGAACCTCGACCGCCCACCCCACGAGAACTTCCAGACCTTGCGCTCGGGAATGCCTTCCTCGGCCACCCGTCGGTAGAAGTCGAAATCTATGATGTTAAGCCGACCCTGAGGCAAAATCAGAAAACGATCGTAAGCCCCTCTCCAAGTCGGCGTGTCCATGCCCGATCCCGGAGTGTTCGTGCTGACCCAATAGGGCATGCGGTGGCAATCTCCGCAAACGTTGGGCTTGCGCTTGGTCGGGTCGTTGTCTCCAAGAATGTGGAAGAGTTCGAAGCCCTCCTCTGCCCTCGCGCTGAGCTCGTTGTCGTAGGCACGGCGCTGAGCGGGCGGATAAGTCACTCCGAGTAGGAATTGGGAAAGGACATCCCGTTCCTTGGCTGACATCAAGCCCGCCTTACCTTCGTCATTGGTCGAATCATCCTCCTCCAGCTTCATCGTCGAAGCCAAGCCTCCGTCGACCAGATGGCGGGTGGCGCTGACCGGATCGTCCGGGTCGGAGTTCGGCTCGACCGGCTTGCGGATGCTGGCACTGTTGATACCACCGTAGGGATCGCCCGGAATTCCGTCCCAGTGGAAGGGCGCCGTATCGCGCAGACCACGAACGGGCATGGTGGAACGGGGCATGATTTGGTTGCCCCCCGTAACGATCGGAGTCTTCAGTACCCAGAGCAATTGATCGGTATGCCCGTCCGGGTGACAACTGGCGCAGGAAAAGGACTTTGTACTTGAAAAATCGGCTTTATTAAAGGCAATCCGACCAGCCTTGAATTCGGGATGGGTGGGATCCTCCAAGGGAATCGTCCGAACCACTCGGAGGCTCTTGGGATTGGAAACGTCGAGAACGGAAACTGAGTTCTCGACCGCATTGAGGACCCAGGCCCTGGACGGCTTTCCCGCCGTGACTGGATCGAGGGCAATCCCGCGGGGAACCGCTCCGACCTTGACCCGACCCAGCACTTTTCCGCTCTTCGCATCCATCGAAAACACCTTGTCCGAACCCGCCGCCGAAACGAAGAGTGTGGAATCGTCCCCGCTCACCTCTATGGCAAAGGGCGTTGCCAGAGCCATCCCATCCGCCGGGTTTTGCGGGGGCAGAGGCTCTAGATCGATAAACTCGGGCTTGCGGGCTTTTCCGCCCTCAAAGCGAACCCGGGTTACTCGATTGAGAAAGGCACGGTTGCCAAGCTCCTTGAGTCCGTGCTTTTTCGTTCCGGCCAGGCCGTTGGCATCATTTCTGGCATCGGTCTGGGCAACGAAGACCGTTCCCTGGGAGTCCACCGTCATGCCGTAAAGCAAAGTACCGAGGGTATCGACGGTCTCGATGAGCTTGTCGGTCTTTGCGTCGAATACGAACAGATCCCGGTCGGGGACGCGGGGATGCTTCACGATATCGGTCACGTGCCCGAGAGACAATATGTTATTGTTGGCAATGGAGTGTTCGTGAGCGTTGAAGGTAACGAGTTTGCCATCGATCTTGTATCCGCCCGAGAGCTGGGTCTTGTTGTTCGACTCGAAGGGAATGACGTAAAGCCTGTCGTTACGTACCATGATAGCCCGGGGATCCTGAGCCCGGATCGGCAAGCTCTTGGTCACTTTTCGGCTTGCGACGTCCACCACCGCGACTTTGTTCTCAGATGACAAAGCGACGTATGCCTTCCCATTCGAGGCAAAGGCAATTCCCATCGGTTCGTCGAAGCGGGTGGCTTTGGTCTCCGGATCGATGTCCTGGATGGTCGCGACGACGTGCATGAAGGTTCGTTTCGACTGATCAAGATCGATCACACTGACCGAATCGGAAACGTGATTGGCCACCCACATTTCCCTTCCGTCCGGTCGCAAGGCAAGGCTGACCGGATCAAGCCCGACGGGAATGCGTCGCAACAATCGTCCGGACTTGGCATCCAGGGCGTCGATCGTATCGCAGGGCGTATTAGCCACGTAAACCTTGTCTTCCGAAATTACAATCGGAGAAAAATGGGGACTCATGAAGGGTGGATGCCCTATTTCCCTCTGACCGTTCAGTGAAGAAACCAGCTTCATGTACATAAGCAGGCTGATGGAAATTGCTACGATCCTTTTCATACCGATTTAAAATAAAAATATCTTATTGAGACTTTAATAACGCAAGAACCTTAACTCGATCCTGCAGGTAGCGTTTATGATCAAGCTCAA
>CEUU01042995.1_pt1 | contig 11467 bp, 8 predicted proteins | sample 531321 | NCBI WGS metagenome assembly CEUU01 (sample SAMEA2622658, study PRJEB7988) | marine metagenome | isolation source: saline water (ENVO:00002010), including
GGTTCTCAAAGATCGTCTTGTTTTTTGTTACTTCTGGATCTTCAAAGTTGATCGCCTCTACGCGCAGTAGCGCAAAGTACTTCTCGTCGTTTTTTGGCGGTCGGATTTGACCAGAAATTGTATCGCCCGTGCGCAAACTAAAACGCTTGATCTGCGAATGCGAGACATATATATCGTCAGGTCCCGGCAGGTAGTTGTAACTCGGAGAACGTAGGAAGCCGAAGCCCTCGTCTAGGACTTCAAGAACGCCCTGGGCAAATATAAGCCCACTGCGCTCCGTCTGATGCTTGAGAATTGCGAAGATCAGTTCCTGCTTGCGCAAGGCCGTGAAGTCGGCGACCTCTAAGTTCCTAGCCAATTCTTGCAAGTCTAGGATGTTCATGCGCTGCAATTCGACGATATTCATCTTCTGATTTTTATTGGCAGGCGGCATTCTGTCTCCTTGCAACCTTTGCAAATAGTTTACGCCAATCTAACGGGCGATTTGAATAGACGGAGTTAGTGTAAATATTTTAGTGGTATGTCTGATTTAATCTTGTCGGCGGGTACGCTTTCCCCGTTCTCACTGTCAATTGAACAACGAGAACCGAGATCAATCTTACAGTTGTGTTGTTGTAAATTTAAGGGAAAATCTACGTGCTCACGACTTAAGTTTTCAATAGTTTTGATCACAAATTAGAGAAAACCGCTCGCATTTCCCAGCGAGACTTCTTAGATGCCATACTCCGTTGTGCGGGATATCGTGTCAGAATGAGAGCAGAGCAGTTGTTAAGTTAGAACCCGATGTCATACTTGTCAAGAGGTCTATAATGACCTGAGAGCATCTATGCCGATTCTCGCCAGTCACTATAGACCATCTTATCAGCTACCACTAATTACGGATGCGTTGGCTACGACTTTGCCAAAATCATCAGCAAAGCGAAAGAAATCACCAAAATCTATGCGTCCATTAGCCACGATATCAAACCGCGCATCATAACCAAGCTGTCCTTGCTCAGTGCCAAAGTGATCAGCAAAAAGAAAAAAGTCGTCAAAGTCTACTTGATCTCCTTCGCGAGTAAACCATCCCAAAATGGGATCACCATTGCGATCTAATGGCGCGATCACAGGCACTAGCTTCGAGATGGAATTATCTTCCAAAGAGAGAACTTTTCCCAACAGATTAAATGCATCTGTCCCCTGAGCGACTTCGGATTTAAGCGTTTCTAGCGCCGTCGTAGCGCTGAATTCATCGATATTCGATGAATTGGGTTCAACGATCTCGAAAGAAACAATCACGCTACCGGCAACAAGCTCTGTGACAATGATACGCTCTGGGCTAATACCCAACAGCGTAGCCATTCGCTCAATAAATTGAGCAGTGAACACGCTAACCGCTTCCTCGTCTTCGAGATCGAGTTCGCTCTCAATGCGCATGGATGCCTTGATTGTCATTTCCACAACAACCTGCGTAGTACCTCCGACGAGAACTATGCGTGCCATATCTGCATCTGAACCGGCAACGGCATCTATTTCCGTCTCGTTGTCGAGATCAAAAGATCGCACCGAGTAAATATAAGACTGCCCATCCTCAACGGTGGAATCTACGTATTCCGAAATGCCGGACGACAGCGTCGCAAGGAGCAGCTCATTTCCGCCTTCGTCTGTCCTGTAGACTCGATAGCCGCGCACATCCCCTAAAAGCACAACCGTGCCACCGACGGAAGCTTGAAAAGAAAGCGCATCGTCGGAAGACAGACTCCAGGTTAACTCAACACTGCGTCCCCCCGCATCCATAGCGACCAAAGCCTGTAAGTCGGCCACTGGTGCAGGTGGGATATTGTCGACGGCTGCAACAGGCTCCGAATAAACGGTTAACTGTGCATCAGCCATATGCACGCTTGAGATAAACATGGCGACAACAAGAGCTCTTTGGAACATAACTTAACCTCCGTTGTACGGTTCAGAATTTTGAATGACGGAAGCGTGCAGCAATCTAAGCAATTCGACAGTCTTGGGTCAACACAGAAAAACGGGTGGCGCGCCGCTGTTTACGCGACAAGCCACCCGTTAAAACACTTTCTAAAAGAGCTATTTGGAAACAAATCAGCTCATTTTGCAGGCATCAGCCGGCGGTGACGTAGGTCCCCGACTTGCCGAAGTTATCCGCAAATAGAAAGAAATCGTCAAAGTCAACTGCACCGTTTCCATCAAAGTCGGCAGCCGCATCCGGCGAGGCTAAACCAAAGTTGTCAGCGAATTGGAAAAAGTCGTCAAAGTCGACGGTGCCGTTTCCATCGATGTCACCGAAGATCTGCACTCCGTCCGCATCAACGAGAATCTGCTGCGCGTCGGCTTCAACACCGCTACCTGACAAGGTAACGATTATTTCCGCCGGGTTATCTGCGTCGTCGCTGGTAATGACCAACTCACCTACGGCGGACTCAGCAAGAGTCGGCGTAAACGTCACCGTGACCACTTGATTTTCGCCTCCAGAAAGGGAGAAGCTCTCCACATCAGCAGAAAAAGCTACATCGCCTTCTACCATCACATCACCCGATAGAGTCAAGTCACCATCATTGGTTATTTCGACCTCGCGGGTCTGACTCGCGCCAATAATAACGCTACCAAAGTTGGCAGGCACTGCACCGCTGACGACTAAGATACCCTCTTCTAAGCCATCTTCGATTGAGGCAAAAAGATCAATATCCGTTACACGGTTATTCGGATCATTGGTAAATATGGTCACAAGGCCTGAATAGTCACCGTTAACATCACCGACTAAGCTAGCATCGAAACTTATCTCTACGTCGCCAGATTCCCCCACAGCCAAGTTCAGAGGATCACTAACTGTGAAGCCCGGACCGACTAAAGCCGATGAGACACTAAGCACAGCTTCAGGGTCATCAGCATTGTTGGCAAATGTAAAAACTTCGGTAGCAATGTCACCGGGATCAACTACACCAAAGTCGATTTCACTGGAAAGTGCAGTCGCGATCTCTTCAACAGCACCTATGTCTTCAGCAACGGATGCCAACGCGGGATCTTCAGCGAATGTTTCGGGATTTTCTTCAAGAGCGGCAGATAAGTCTGCAAGAGCTTCTGTTGGGGACACGAATTCTTCTTCTGCATTCTCATCAGTCTGACCAAGGTCAATAATCTCAAAGTCAACGATGATACTACCAGAGGTGACAGACTTGATTATGATACGACGCGGGTCAATATCAGCTGCATTTGCTATGGCATCACGAAACGCTAATGCGGCCTCTTTCTGCTCTGGCTCAAGAGCATCTAGAACCTCTTGCTGTTCTTCTTCTATGTCGTCAAGATATTCATCAATCTCTTCTACGGTTGCAGCCGGAGGCGGGGGAGGCACTTCTACCACCTCTGCAACAAACGGCTCTATTGTCAGCTCACCGCCCATTGTTAGCGTTGCTACGGTCTTAACGACCACATCTTCGGGGACCTCAGTCTCAACTTTGGGAGGAGGCCCCAAGCTGACGACTAAAGACTCAACAGGTTCGCTTGGGTTTCCGCTTGCGTCAACAGCTGCGACTAAGTAGGTGTAAGACAAGCCTGCTAATACCGTATCATCGGTATATGTCGTCTCACCAGAACCAACAACAGCAATTTGCTCAGGATCTCCGCCAACAACGCTTCTCCAAACTTCATAACCAGCGACATCGTTAGTGCTAACAAACACTCCGCCAGAAGTAAAATCTGCGCTGGCAGCAACACTACGAGAGTAATCGTCGTCTGATTCAGACCAGCTAACATCAACGCTGACCGCTCCTAAATCCGCTTCAACACTGACTTCTCCCACAGGCCCCGGTGCGATATTATCCGCGCCTGCCACTGGTCCCGAGCTCACCGCTTGTGCTCCGGCTGGATTCGCAACCACGAGAAATGAACTTAATCCCATGAAGATCAAGCTCGAAAAAAACACTTTTTTGCCCTTCGACATGTTCAACATCCTCCTTAAGTCAGTACTGTCACTTCGTTTCTAGAGAAAACCAGAAACACGCGACAGCTCGCTGGTCTTGTCCTCAAAGGAGGAACAAGTGGTAAATGTTTGCGTCAATAATTTCTGGACCATCTCTATTCACAAGTATGATCAAACAGAGAGTCGACGTAAAATTTATAATATTATAAGGTGGAGTCAAGCGATTTCTAAAATTAAATTAATTCGCACCATTTATGGGCCTCTTCATCGTGTATTTCAGCGATTAAGACAGAACAATCAGGCGCCTTCTACCATTCCAATAAAACTTCCGTGGGGTTCAACTTTAACCTTATGTAAACCCCATGTGGAGTGATCGTCAAGAGTAAATTAATGACTTCTCAAATACAATTGTAATTGTTGAGTTGCTTGACCACATACACAGAGCAAAATATCTTACCCTGTCTTACATAGTAGAGAAAGTGTGAGATAACGCATGCCTTTAATTCCCGAAGACATCCTCGAACGTATTCGTGATGCCACAGACATAGCAGATATTGTCGGTGAACATGTCCAACTGATTAAGAAAGGGCGGAATCTATTCGGTCTTTGCCCATTTCACAACGAAAATTCCCCCTCTTTTAGCGTGAGTCCCGAACGGCAAATTTATCACTGCTTCGGCTGCGGAGCCGGCGGCAATGTTTTCAAGTTTATTCAAGAGATAGACCGCGTCAGCTTTGTTGAAGCCGTTACGTTCTTAGCTCAGCGTGCGAGTATTTCCCTTCCTCAGCATGATGCCCACACTCGCGCTCACAGCGAGGCATCGGACGAGATATACCGGGCTAACGACTTGGCCAACAAATACTATCACCACATGCTGCTCAACGATTCAGCAGGTCAGGATGCATTGACCTATCTGCACGATCGGCGCCTGAGCGATGAAACCATCGAGCGCTTCGAGTTGGGCTATGCCCCCGCCGAATGGGATGGCCTGCTCAAAGTCGCCGGACGACGAGGGCTCAATCCACAGGCGTTGGAACGCGCGGGTTTGGCGCTTCAGAGACAGAGTGGCAACGGCTATTACGACCGGTTTCGCGATCGAGCCACCTTCGCCATTAACAACCTGTCTAATCGCACCATAGGTTTTGGCGCACGCGCACTACAACCCAATCAAGAACCTAAATATCTCAACTCTCCTGAGACGGCCATTTACCACAAGGGGCAGATTTTATACGGACTTTCTCATACGCGGGATGCCATACGACGAAACGATACGGTCATTGTTGTTGAGGGTTACATGGATTTGCTCAGCCTAGTTCAAGCCGGAATCGAAAACGTGGTAGCCACTTCCGGAACAGCGCTGACTGAAGACCAATGTCGCGCATTAGCTCGTTATGCCCACCAGATAGTGCTGCTGTTTGACGGCGATGCCGCAGGATCAAATGCGGCCATGCGTGGCGTAGAAATCGCTCTGGGAAGCGGAACAGATGCGCGCATCGTCTCACTCCCCAGCGAGCACGATCCAGACACCTTTGTGCAGACAAAAGGAAAAGACGCGCTGCTTGCGCTTACGGAAAAAGGACAGTCAGCGCTCGACTTCTATCTGGATCAAGTAGGCAAGCAGCACGATCTGAACAGCGTTCAGGGTAAATCGCAGGCCATAGAAACGCTCAAGCCACTCCTGGCACGCCTGCGCGATGCCGTGCGACGCGATCTCATGATGCGCGAAGTCGCCCAACGTCTCTCTGTGGACGAGGTCGCACTACGACAAGAAATGCACCAGGTCGTTCAAAGACAGCAGCGCACAAACCGTTCTCCGTCAGCAGTATCCCCGAAGACAGAAGATCATATTTTGGAACCGCCTCGTCGCGAACGTGAATTCATTGGCCTTCTTCTTCACTGCCCTCAATACATACGCGCAGCAGCAGATGAACTGGATATCGAAAGCTTGGAATCTACTGCATGCCGCACGCTACTACAGGCACTGTACGATCATTTTCCCAACGTAGATTCCATCGATTTATCCTTGCTAATTGACTACGTCCAAGAGGAGCACCTCGGACGTTTGGTCTCAGAATGCGCGATGTTTGGATTTTCGGAGGAGCAGGTAAATGAGCAGTGGAAACAGTCTTTGTCGTTTTTCCAACGAAATGCTTTACAGCGACGTATCATGACAACTCGTCAAGCCCTTTCACAAGCCGAACAATCGGGCAACGACGACGAGGTGCTGCGTCTGAGCGGTGAATTAGTACAGCTTAACAGAGAAAGACAGCGCCATGCTGAAGCACAAACCTCTTGACCAGAACAGCAAAACATCTACTTTCTCTCTCAGATATTACGGGCCTATAGCTCAGTTGGTTAGAGCGACGGACTCATAATCCGTTGGTCGTAGGTTCAAGTCCTACTGGGCCCACCATAATGCCGTAGTGAGGGCGATTAGCTCAGTTGGTTAGAGCGCCGGTCTCACATACCGGAGGCCACTGGTTCAAATCCAGTATCGCCCACCATGTAAAAACCGCCGGTGCAGGTGTCCCGGCGGTTTTTTTATTGCGCACTGTGTTACCTCTAACACAGCACACAAACCCACATCACAGATTGACGCACAGCCGTTCAGCTACCCTGCTCCATATCCCGAATGGCTTTGCACTGACGTAAGTGCACACTCTGAGGCGGATTCTGGTATCCTTTCCATGCATATGGATCGACGCCGGACACGGGCAAAACATTACGACGATCAGCATTGGCGACGCGTTCCCCCTCTTCTAAGCTCCACGGAAGTAAACTCCACGCGTTACAGTAGTGGTTGACCAGCACGCGACGGTACACTTCGCTGCGATTCTTGCGCGAGCGGTGCAAAAGATAGCCATTGAAGAATACCAAGGTACCGGCTTTGACCTCTACAGGTACTTCCACTTTTTCATCGAAGCCATAGCTTTCAGGCGCAAAGTCGAACTCTTCCGATTTATCGTGTTCGCGCTGAGGATACAAATATCCTGTCTTGTGCGAGCCGGGAATAATCCACAGACACCCATTCTCTTGCGTCGCATCATCAACGGCGATCCATGCGCCAATCAAAGAGCGGTCACGCGTCGGAATATAGATCTCATCTTGATGCCAAGCCTGTCCTTGAAACTTGGGTGGTTTGACGAAGTACATCGACTGCATGCACTTGACGCTACCATCCCACCAAGGCAGGTGAGCCGCTGTGATCTGACTTAAGATACCGCAGATTTTGGGATGGCGCACATACTTTTCAATAACCGGACTTACAAAGTGGGGCTGATGAATACACAAAATGGACTTCAGTACCTCAGTATCGTCAACGGCGTCGGAGATAGGCTTTATATTGTCGCACGGATACCCACCTCGAGCGAGCTTAATAATATCTGATTTAAGTTCCTCAAGCTCATCTGCATCGACTACGTCTGGAACGGCGACATAACCATTCTCCACAAAAAAGTCGACCTGCTCCTGATCAATTACTTTCGGAACCTCGATAATCGCGTCACTGCTGCTTTTCACGGTTTCCATACACTCGGACTCCATCCCGCACCATCGGCAAACGGGTCTTTTGAGTTACAATTCACGCTCCGCCAAGATTACATAACAAAAAGAGTTTGTCAATTGAACCTTGCTCGAACAATCTCGATGATGGGAGAGCACGATACAATACTTTTAATTTTTGGATATAAGGTCACAGTTGGTCATGAGATAGATACCCGTAAAAATGTGCCGGGGAATTGGATTTTATTCGCTCTATCCGCTACATTTTCCAACATCTCATGCCGATAGGAGCTTGAAATGAATAGACCACCTAAAGAATTTAAATACATCCCCGTTGAACAACTGCGCGCGCTAGGAACTTCCTGTCTGCAGGCGGCCGGTATGCCCGACGAACATGCTCGGCAGTTAGCCCACTTGTTGAGCAATTCGGACCTGCGCGGCGTGCGTTCGCACGGCACGCGTACTCTTCATGGCTACTGTAAAACGATTCGCGACGGAGGCGTTAACCCCAATCCAGACATAACCATCGTCAAGGAGACAGATACATCTATTCTCATCGATGGAGACGGCGGCTTAGGCTACGCGCCAACCATGCTGGCAACGGAGAAAGCCATAGAAAAAGCCAAAGAAAAGGGCATTGCCGTTGGGGCCGCACGCTGTATGGGCCACTACGGCTCAGCAGGGCACTATGTGCGACGCGCTATGGAAGAAGGCTGCACGGCCTACTCAGTGCAAGGATCCTACCCACAATATTACGGTAGCAATGAGGGCAAGCGGGCTGCGCACTACGGAAACCCACCCCTGTGTTTCGGCTTTCCAGGTCAAGAAGAGGCGCCCGTAATATTAGACGGCGCGACCTGCATACTTGCCGACTATCAACGAGGCGAAGAGTTCGAAGCGTTAGAATCGCAAATACCGGCCGCGTTTTTCAAAAGTATGGGGTATACGGCGATCGGGACACTGCTCGGGGGTGCGTTTGTTGGCCAAGCTGATCCGCGCGCCGAGGAAGTTACGCAGCGATGGCCCAGAGCCCGTTTAGGGGGTCTAGTTGTCGTCATGGACTTAGGGCTATTTGCCCCGGCAAATCAGGTTCTAAGCGGCGTAGACCAACTCAGCAAGCGCGCCGCAAAAGAGATGATCCCCGTAGCCGGATATGACGAAACTACGTTGCCGGGAGGCATTGAGCATCGCTGTGAAAAAGAATACCAAAAGAGCGGGGTTCCAGTCGGCAAGAACGAACTCGAGCGGCTGGAAGACTGCGCTGACAATCTACGCGTGCCGGTTCCATGGAGATCTTAACGCATCCAATATCTGGACTTCACCTATCGAAGCACGTAGTTTAATTGCACCTGTTCACATTGCCAATTTGCGGCCTGGCAGTCACCTAATATGGCGTCTACCCCGCGCAAAAGGAGCCTATCTGATGTCTCTCACCCCCGAACGCCTGACAGAACTCAAGCGGCAGGCTATTAACCTGCGCCGTCACGTTGTCGAGTCGGTTCACCACGCAGGTGCTGGCCATCTAGGTGGTCCTATGTCAGCTGCCGATATGCTTATCGCGCTCTATTTTGAAGTGCTCAATATAGATCCAGCAGACCCGCATAAAGCCGATCGGGATCGCTTCATCCTATCAAAGGGTCACTCCTCTATCGGTCTCTATTCTGTACTGGCGCTACGCGGCTACTTTCCACTTGAAGAGCTCAAGACATTTGACGCAATCGATTCGCGTCTCCAAGGACACCCCGCTATGGACATGCTACCCGGCATAGACATGTCCTCTGGTTCGCTCGGACAAGGACTATCTCCAGGGTTGGGTATGGCTTTGGCCGCTGGCTTAAAAGGTGAATCGTTTCACACCTACGTAATGCTTGGAGACGGCGATTCACAAGAAGGCCAAGTATGGGAGGCAGCGCTAGTAGCGGGTCGCTACAGAGTCGACAACTTAACAGCGATCCTAGATCTCAACGGCTTACAGCAGTACGGATGGGCTACCGACACGGGCTATGGTGACCTCGCGCGTAAACCACCGCAGGAGAATCCAGAAGCGCGCTGGCAGTCCTTTGGCTGGAACACGATCTCAATCAACGGACACGATATAAAGCAGTTTATCGATGCCTGTAGTCGTGCCAAAGCCGAGCACGACGGACCGACCATCATTATCGCCCACACAACTAAGGGTAAGGGCATCTCGTATATGGAAGACGACTTCAACTGGCATTCCAAACCCGTTACGGACGATGACCTGAAACAGGCGCAGGAAGAACTGGCTGCTCAGGAGGCCGCACTCGTATGAAAACTCTTCACCTTCCACTAACCCTTGGCGATACACTCAAAGCCCAGAGAGATGCATTCGGCGATACGCTGGTCGAGCTAATCGACCAAGATGAGCGCGTCTATGTGCTCGACGGTGACCTAGCCAACTCGACCAAGGCAGACAAAGTCTCACGCGAACGTCCAGCGCGTTTTTTACAGATGGGTATCGCGGAGCAGAATATGATGGGCGTTGCCGCCGGCATGGCCTCTTGTGGCCTTATTCCCTGGCTGAGTAGCTTCGCCTGTTTCTTGGTCAATCGAGACCTAGACCAGCTTCGCGTCGTCGTTGCACAACCCAATCTACCCGTCAAAATTGCCGGTGCCTATTCGGGCTTACTAACGGGCAAAACCGGCAAGACACACCAAGAGGTTTCCGACCTTTCCGTCATGCGCGCTATGCCCAATATGACGGTAATCTCTCCGGCCGATGCCGTGGAGGTAAGGGCAGCCATGATTGCGACAAACGACAGTGATGGACCTGTGTACATACGCATGACGCGCGATCCGGAAACCGTCGCTTTTCCCGATGATTATACCTTCGAAATCGGACGAACGATTGTCGTTCGCGAAGGATCTGACGTAACTATCTTCTCGACGGGGGCCCAAACAATGCGCTGTCTGCAGGCCGCTGATTTGCTCGCGGCAAACGGCATCTCCGCACACGTGGTGCATGTCCCCACGATTAAGCCGCTAGACGCTGAGGGCATCGCAGAGGCAGCCGCACGCACAGGGCGCGTCGTCACCGCCGAGGATCACACAATCATAGGTGGCTTGGGTGGAGCCGTTGCCGAAGCGCTCGGCGAACTTCAACCCACGCCAATGCGCCGCGTGGGTATACGCGACACGTTTGGTGAGTCTGCTGCCAATGAAGACCTTTTAGCGAAATACGGCATCACGCCTGAACACGTAGCCGATGCAGCGCGAGCTCTACTGTGACAATCTTGACCACAAACCATTTTGAACCGTTATTATCTGCATACACTTACGCACCGAGGCGTATGCAATCTACTGCGGGCTCGTATGAACTCGATCTGTTGTCAAGTAATCCGTCGCTTCGGCATAAAGCAGGCACACAGCTTGCGATTGGCAATCGTCATAAACGCATAACGCATACGGTTTTCCAGTGCACCGCTCAGGTGCACTTTTTCTTTCCCGGCCATTAATCCATTCCGGGAAGTATGCGGCATGGAGAGGAGACGAGGAGTCACCCATGAGAGAAGTTTTACTGCAGCTTCTGAAGCTCCAAGAAGTGGATAAAGAACTGGAGTCTCTCGAAGAATCCAAAGACAAGTATCCCGCCGAAATAAACGAGCGCCAAGCTGAAATCGATGCAGCCGGTCAGGCAATGCAAGAGATGGAAGCTGAAAAAGCCGAGTGGGAAAAAAAGCAGCGCCAGAGCGAGCTTGATATAGAGAGTGCTAAAGCCAATTTGAAAGAGCACGAAGAGCGCTTTGCCGTTGTGACTAACAACAAGGAATACGATGCACTCCAAATGGAAATTGAAGCCTGCAAGAGCGTATTAGCTGAGCACGAGGGTCTCCTGTTAACCTCTCTCGAGTTTATTCAAAACATAGAAGAGAGTATTGAAAGCGAGAAGAGTGCATTCGATGAAATTCAGCAAGCGCAGCAGGAGCGGATCGACGAATTGCAAAAACAGCTCAATTCCATGCAGGAATTGGTCGATGGCGTGGAGGCCCGGCGCACTGAAGTTGCACAGACAATTGAGAAGCG
>CEUU01098349.1_pt1 | contig 11446 bp, 7 predicted proteins | sample 531321 | NCBI WGS metagenome assembly CEUU01 (sample SAMEA2622658, study PRJEB7988) | marine metagenome | isolation source: saline water (ENVO:00002010), including
TTTACATTAGAGGTGAAGTTGAGCGAAGATCAATAATTAAGCAACTTAAGGTTGATGAAGGGACAGTTAAATTTGATGTAAAAAAACAATCTGTCGATGAATTTACAGTTATCACACCAACTTCTGTTGCATCTGTAAAAGGGACATCTTTTTGGATAGATTGTAGTGGGAATAATGGAGACCAGTTTTTTGGAGAATCAGGCTCTGTTGTCATACGAAACAGAGAATCTGGAGCAAGAAAGCAGTTAATAAAAAACACTGTTGCAAATTCCCTTCCAGATGGATCATTGAAACTTAGAGAGATTACTCCGCAGGAGCTAGAAATGCTTAAAAAGAGAGAAGTCGATACAGGAGAATCACCTACTAATACTATAAATAATGAAACAGGATCTTCATCCGAGGATTTAGAGAATGAAATACTTATTGAGTTCGAGGACGAGACTGGTGAGAAAAAGACTATTACTATAATAGTACGATAACTCATTTTACAAAGAGCCTTTAAGATGATCAAAAAAATTATAGCAATTTTTCTTTATTTTTCATTATCATTTAGCCAAACTATTATTCATAATCCTATTTTTGATATAGGTTCAAATAAGAATTACGATGTAGAAGCTTCGATTATAGGTTATGATGGTGATTATGAAAACTTAAAGGCAACATTGTTTTATCGTTCATATGGTCAGTCTACATATTTTAATGATAAAATGATTTATTTAGATGGGAAGTTTAGGTATACAATTCCATCTTCATTCATTCAGAATGCTATAGAGTACTATATACTTATAGAGAATTTGAATGGTGGTATTATCGCATTCCCAGATAATGATCCTAGAGAAAATCCAATTTTAGTAAAAACAGAAAAATTTATCTCTTCAACTACTAATTCTATTGAAACTTTAGTTCCTGACTATGAAATTTTACATCCAGAGCCTGACACTTTTATTAAGCCTGATGAATTTTTTATTTCCTTGTCGTACTTCAAGATGGATGATATTGATATATCACAAACAAAGATTTTCATTGATAATTTAGATTATACTTCATTGGCAAATATTAAGTATAGTCATATGATCTTAATACCTGATTTTGAACTAACCCCGGGCGAACATGAAATTAAAGTAATATTTTTTAACAGCATTGGATTGCAATACAAACCAATAATTTGGAAAGTTAATATTATTTTAAATGACATTATAAAAAAAGAAAGCTTTATTGTATCTCAAAACGGTAATTTAGAGGGCAATCTAAATAATACGTCAAGTGATAATATTTTACTTCAAGTCGGACAACTAAAGGGTGATTATAAAGTAGACTTAGATTGGATGAAGTTCAAATCAAATTTTTTAAAGTCTTCTTTAGAAGATTTAAATGAACAAACAAAAGATAGATTGTCAATAGACTTTAGTACTAAATATTTTAATATTAAGCTTGGAGATTCCTACCCATCCTTTAGTGATTATACAATTAATGGCAATAGAATGAGAGGTGTTAATATTAAATTTAAAAATAAAAAATTTGATATCAATTTTCTATCAGGTCACCTTTTAAGAGAAACACAAGGATTGCCTGAGTTTGGAGCCATGTCAATTTTAGAAAATAGAGCTCCATCCTTTCAAGCCAATGGCAATTTAGAGAATCCTGGAATTATTGATATTACAAGAGACAATTACTCATTCAAACAGGGTATTCTTGGATTTAATTTAGCATATACAAATGATAATAATTTTAGATTCAAATTTGAAATTTTAAAAGTTAAAGATAAAATTCAATCAGTTAATCAAATAGTAGATAATTCTTTAATGACATTACCTGAAAATATGGTTAAACATCTATTCTCAGATATTTTTGTTGATTACAATATGAATGGGTATTTTGATGAAAATGAATTTATTGGTAATCTAAATCAACCTGAACATGATTTTGTAGGTACTATTAATTGGGATAATGTTAATGATCTTTCATCCATAAATACAGATAATTTTGTTTCATTTATTTTAGACACTGTTTTATTAGGTACATTTAATGATGAGCCTTTTGATGATCAAGATGGAGATGGATCTTGGGATAATGGAGAGTGGTTTGAAGATGTGGATGGAGATGGTGAATGGAGTAATGATGTTTCTTATAATATTTTTCAATATCAATGGAAAATAGAAATTTCATATGAAAATCTTCAATTGGTTATAAATGATTTTAAATCAAATGAAGCATTAAATCATAGTGCTGATGGAAGTAATGATATGAGTGATTGTACATATAATAATTGCTTTGGAGATTATGAAATTAATTTACTTCTAAGTCAATGGGAAGGTGCTAAGCCTCAAGATAATATAATTATAGCTACAGATTATTTGCATAACCTTAGCAAAGGATCAATTAAATTAAATTACGGGTTTGCTTTTTCAATGTTAAATCAAAATATATGGAATCCTGCATTAACTTTTGAAAATTTAGATCAATTAGGTGCTGAGACAGCAGAAGACTCAATAGATGGTAAATTCAATGGAGCTGATATACCTGATATTGTTAATAATCTCGAAAATTTTGAAGAAATCTTCCAAACAGGAACTTCTCAAGTCCCTATTATACCAATTGATATTAATGATGGAATCACTTTTCGAGATTTTTTGACACTCCCATCGCTATCCGTTTATTTTGATGTTTATCAAAAAATCTTGGGACATAAAATAAACTGGGGTTTTAAGCAAGTTGGACCAGAATTTAATTCACTTGGTAATCCTTTTTTACAAACAAATGTTAGAGAGCAATATTTTTCAGATAGGACATATTTTTTAGATAATAAGTTGAATTTTCAATTTAAGTGGAAACGCATAGAAGATGGGATTAGTTTAGTCGAAGATAATGGTGAAACAAATAAATATGATTTCATATTTGGTTTTTATCCAGGTGTAAATATGCCTACCTATAATTTATCTGTTGGTATTTATAATAGAACAAATGGAATTGATCCATTATATGATCCAGTTTTAATTGTAACAGAAGATATTAATGGAAATGGCCTAGTTGATACTTTGGAATGTGACATAGCTGCCATTTATGAATATTATTGCAATGAAGAAGAATTAAGCTCTAATGAAGTAATTGAAGAATCTGATGTACTTCCAACTCAACTCTATCAACCTGAGAAAACAAGAACAGGTCAATTTAGTTTATCTATTAATTCTACTATTAATTATATCTACAGGCATCGGGTTAATCTGAACATTTATTATTCAGATAAAAAAGATTTAGTTAACATTAATAAATATTTAGTTGTTAATAAAACTTATTATTCCCCAAGATCTTTGACTCAGTCATACTATTTAGGAGTTTCTACTATTTTTACAAATAGATTAGAAACTTTTAGCTCTATTAACTATAATTATTATGATTACGGACTTGATACAGAATATATTGATGAAAATGGAGATAAAAAGGTGAATGATTTTTTTCAATCCCAAACAATCTTAGGGTTTAGTTTTAATACTAAATATGAAACATACTCTATTTTTGGTAAAATTAATCCAGGAGTTAACTTTTCATTTGGTAGAGGAAATACTAATTTCAGTCAACTTTCTTTCAAGGGAGGAAGTCAGCTTTCCATTGTTGAAAATTTAATATTTAACTTTAATTTAAATTATAAAATTAAATTTATTGATGGGAATCCATCTTACGATAATTATTCTATACTAATGGATTTAAAATATAAATTTTAAAGATGTTTAATAAAATTAAAGATAACCTTCCAATACTTTTAATCTTTATAGGTTCTGTTATATTTGCGTTTGTTTTGCATATATCAGGATCATTCAGCTATTTAGAGATGAAACTTTATGATTTCAGATTTAGCCTTAGAGGAGCTATCTCTGGTTCATTACTCTATAATCAAAATACAAAACTACCATCGCCAGAAAGCTTTACAGATTTAAATAATAATAAAGTATGGGATGCGGGAGAGGCTTTTGAAGATTACAATAAAAATGGCACTTGGGATGATGGGTTAGATGTGGTTTTGGTAGAAATTGATGATGAAAGCTATGAATACCTAAACGAACCTAGGCCTTATAGTAGATCAGTTTGGGCAAGAGCAGTTACAAACCTATCTAAAGCTGGAGCCAAAGTTATTACTATTGATATTGAATTTGATAAACCAGACCATCAAATAGAAAATCTAAAAAACTTTTTAGATAAAGATGATTTAAATAAAATAAACTTCATTGATGGAGATATAGCTTTACTAGAGGCAATAAGATTTGCTAAAACTAATGGCACAGAAGTTATTTTGGCAAGCAAGGTTGGGTATGATAAGGATCGTAATCCTAGCACATTTAGAGTAGTTCCACATCCAAGAATTTTAGATTCAAACCAAACACCTTATATAGCTCAAGTAGATATTTCAAAAGATATTGATGGAATCCAAAGATTATATCCAATTTTCAACAAAGTAAGCATGGCAGATACTAATTATTATTATACATTAGCAGTTTCTTCAGCTTTAAGATTTATGGATATAAAAGATGATAAAAAACCCACTGTTGATTTTAATGATTATTCAATGAATGTGGGTCCAAATCTCGATATTCCCATTTATGGTAGGCAGCAATATTTTTTAATAAATTATTATGGTCCTCGTTCTCATTCGTTCAAAACCTTTAGAAAGTACCCTCTGGTAAATATATTAGATACAAGAGACTATCTGATTGGAAATTTAGATTCAGCCTTTTGCTTTGATAGTTTCATTGAAGAGCCAGATCCAATCTATAAATCTCAAAAAGATTGTGAATCTCAAGAGGATTACTATTGGACTACAGACTATGACTCAGATTGGATGGATATGTATATAAATCCATCTCATGAATTATATTTTATCATGAAAAATAAAAACCCATTTAAAGATAAAATTGTATATATAGGAACTTCTCTAGCTGAAGATCATGATTTCAAAGATACTCCATTTTTAAATTATCAGGGTGGAACTTTTCCCATGCCAGGTGTAGAGGTGCATGCGAATGCTACACAGCAAATTTTAGATCAAAATTATATATCATATCCATTAGGAATGTTAGCTAAAGAGTCAGAATATTATATTCAGCATTTTCTAATTATAGCAATAATCACACTAGTTACTCTTATAGTAGTAATTAGGTTAGAACCATTTACCGGTTTTCTGTTCGTGGTATCGGAACTCATAGTCTGGCTATCATTTTCAATTGGATTATTTTTAAATGATTTTATTTGGATGATTAAAATGATCTATAACTCAATAGCTTCAAACCCTTGGGCAATTAATATACCAAATTTTAATGAATCTGCTGTTATTCCAGTAATTTTCCCAGCTGCTGCTGTAATTATTCCTTACGGAATTAATTTATCTTATAAATTAATAGTTGAAAGTAATAACAAACGATTTTTAAAAGAATCATTTGGTGCTTATATATCTCCAGACTTGATTGATCAAATGTTTGACGAAAAGCAAGAGCCCAAATTAGGTGGTGATCCAGGATATCATACAATGATGTTTTCTGATATTGCAAGCTTCTCAACATTTTCTGAAAAATTAGAAGCAGAGTCTCTATTGAGGCTATTAAATGAATATTTAACAGCAATGACAGACATTTTAATAAATAATAAAGGAACATTAGATAAATACATAGGAGATGCAATTGTTGCATTTTATGGCGCACCTATACAAATTGATGATCAAGAGTATTTAGCTTGTAGGACTGCATTAAGTATGAATGAAAAACTATATGAATTAAGGCAGAAATGGAAATCTGAAGGAGATCAGTGGCCTGAAATTGTTCATAATATGCAACATAGAATTGGTATAAATGCAGGTAATATAGTAGTAGGTAATATGGGTTCTGAGATGAAGCTTAATTATACAATGACAGGCGACCAGGTTAATTTAACAGCAAGATTAGAATCAAGCGCAAAACAACTTGGCATTACAATCCAGGTTGGTGAAAATATATACAATAAAGTAAAAGATAGATTTATTTTTAGGGATCTTGGAAAAGTTATTGTAGTTGGGAGAAATCAGTCTCTTAATGTTTATGAGCTAATTGCAAATAAAAATGATATTTCTGATGATACTAAACTTTTACTTGAAACATTCCATAAAGGTTTAGATTTTTATCATAATCAAGAATGGGATAAGGCAATTGAATCATTTACAAAATCAGATAAACTTGAAGAAGATTATCCTGGACGAAAAACAAATCCCAGTAAGGTATTTATAATAAGAAGCAAAAAGTTTAAAGATTCACCACCAGGGAAGGATTGGGATGGTACCTTTGCTCTGGATTCAAAATAAAAGTTATGGAAAATAGAGGTACAATTTTATGGGCTGACGATGAGATTGATTATCTAAAATCTCATATCCTTTATCTTCAAGATAAGGGGTATAATGTACTTTCTGCTAATTCAGGCGAAGATGCATATGATATTTTTATAAAAGAAAATATTGATTTAATTCTTTTGGATGAGATGATGACAGGAATGGATGGTATAGAGACTCTAAAGAAAATTAAAAAGGTACAACCTGAAATACCTATAATAATGATAACTAAGAATGAGGAAGAATGGCTGATGGAAGAAGCTATCGCTTCTCAAATTTCAAATTATTTAATTAAACCTGTAAATCCAACCCAAATTTTTATTGCTTGTAAAAATATTCTTGAGAAAGTTGAAATTCAAAGCGAGCACATTGCAAAAGATTTTTTATCTAAATATCAATCCTTTAATCAAAAATCAGAAGATGCAAAAAGCTTACAAGATTGGTTTGAAATATATAATGATTTATGTGAGTGGATAGTAAAATTTGATAAAGTTGATGATGTAAATCTTAGCAATCTTCTAGATGAACAGTTTCAAGCTACTGATAAGAAGTTCAATCAATTTTTCATAACAGAATACAAGAATCTTTTATCAGATAATAAAACAAAGCAAATGTTCACTCCTTACACTCTAAAAAATAACTTAATTGACGACCTTAAAAATGGCAATAAGGGTGTATTGATTATAATGGATTGCCTTAGAGCTGATCAATGGAAGCTAATGTCAAGAAGCTTATTTTCTGATTATAAAATTGATACTAAGTATCAATCTTCCATTCTACCATCAACAACATTTTACTCGAGAAATTCGATCTTTAGTGGTCTTTTCCCTTTAGAATTATATAATCATAATGAAGGCTTATATAATGAAATGATTAAAATTGAAAGTAACTACAATAAATTTGAACATGATTTGTTGATAGAACAGCTTTCAAGAAATAATCTTGATCATATTTCAAATAATTATGTAAAAGTTTCAAGCTATGAATATGGTAAAATGTTAACAAAAAATATAAATAATTTAAAAAATATTGATTTGTTATGTATAGTTGTAAACTTTATTGATATCTTAGCTCATTCACGCTCAGAATCTGGAGTACTTAAAGAAGTTCTTACAGATGAAGCTTCATACAGAGACATTATTTACTCTTGGATAGAAAATTCGTGGTTTAGAGAAGTTCTTAATGAAATAAAGAAATGGCAAAGGAAAATAGTTATAACTAGTGATCATGGGAGCGTCATGGCAAAAAAGCCAATTAGGCTAAATGCATACAAAGATGTATCTCCAGGAGTTAGATACAAGATTGGAAAAAATATTAAAGTCAAAGATAAATATGCTTTGAGAATGGCAAACCCAGAAAGTTATATGCTGCCAATCATTGAAAATAATGAAGATTACTTGATAGCATGTGATAATAATTATTTTGTTTTTCCTAACAATTATAATCAATTTGTTAAACGGTATAACAATACTTTTCAACATGGAGGGATTTCAATGAATGAACTTATTGTACCAGTTGCAACATTAAATCCAAAATAAATGATTCAATTTGATAAAAATACAGATAGTTCTGATCAGACAATATTATTAGCGAAATCACTATCTTCAAAATTTAAGCCAGGGGGTATTTATGGTTTTATTGGTGACCTGGCTTCAGGTAAAACCACATTTATAAAAGGACTTTTATCTGGTCTAGATTTTATTGGAATGGTAAACTCTCCCACTTTTACACTAATCAATGAATATGATGCAAAACATAAGGTTATTCATATTGACTGCTATCGAGAAAAAAATATAAGTAGATGGATACAATTAGGTTTGTATGATTATTTCAATCCAAATAATATTGTTTTAATTGAGTGGCCTGAAATTATAGAATCAATTTTGCCTAAAAATGTACAGTATATAAAATTTGAGAATATAGATACTGATAAAAGAAGGATTAGATCTCTTTGAATTTTATTTCAATAGATGCCGTTAGTGAAAAAGCTAATATTTCATTATTTTCAAATGATGAATGTATTTTTGAATATAATGATTGCAAGAACTCTTCATTTATACCAAAAGCTATTAATTTATGTTTATCTAAAACTGATTGTAAACTAGATCAATTAGATTTTATTGCAGTTACTATAGGTCCAGGCTCATATACAGGTATTAGAGTCGCAATTAGTATTTCGCAGGGTATAGCATATTCATTATCAATCCCATTAGTGCCTATCAATACTATGAATTATATATTTTCACAAATAAAGAAAGAAAGCAGCGATGATGTCGTCGGTTTTCCTGCATATGGAGAAAATTTATTTTATTTTAAAGTAAAAGAAGGTCCCAATACCAAGGGAGATATAAAAAATATTTTAGATTTTAAAGATAAAAAAGTTTTTGGCGTTCGACTTGAAAAATACAAAGATATAATTAATTATCAGCGAATTGACTTTTGTTCGAAGTCTATAGGTTTATATGCATTTAAAAATTATAAAGAATTAAATACATTAGATTTGAATATTATATCACCTATTTACCTAGATAATTTTATATCAAAAAAATAGATGATTACAAAATTATCTATTGCAAATATTGAAGAAATTATAAAAATTGAAGAGAGTAGTTTTGATAACCCATGGACAAGGAATCAATTTACTGACTCTTGTAAGAAATTCAATAAATATTTGAATTTTGTATACAATGATACAACAAAGGTTATTGGATATTTAATTTCTGAGATTATTTTAGATGAAGTCCATTTATATAAGATTGTGGTATCTAAAAACAATCAAAATAATAAAGTTGGGTCTAAATTACTTAAATTTATGATACAAGAATGTAAAAAGTTAAATAAAATTAGAGTGTGCCTGGAGGTTGATTCTCAAAATTCTAATGCTATAAAATTATACAAAAAATTTGGCTTTTTAACTGTTGGAACTCGAAATAAATATTATGGAAATAACGATGCTATACTCATGGATTTAGGTTTGTAAATGACACAGTGGTTTAGAAGAAAATCAAATAAAATCAATACTATATCTAAAAAAGATACCAAAGAGGGAACTTGGATAAAGTGCCCTAATTGTGGTGCAGTTTTATCACAAAATTTTTTAATCGAAAATTTTAGCTGCTGTAGATCTTGTAACTTTCATTTTAAAATGACACCTAAAGAGTATGTAAAACTTATATTTGATGAATACGAAGAATTATGGGAAAATATTAAATCTCGAGACCCTTTGAATTTTGTTGCATCAAAGTCATATAAGGATCAATTGAAAAAATACAATGAACAGCCTGGCGTATCAGATGCCATTAGAGTATTTTCAGGAAAAATTCATACAATGGCGCTAAATCTTTGTGTTATGGATTTTTCGTTTATTGGAGGAAGTATGGGATCGGTTGTAGGTGAAAAAATTTCAAGAGCAATAACTTTATCTCAAAGAAAAAAAATACCACTTGTTATTATTTGCTCATCAGGAGGTGCAAGAATGCAAGAAGGGGCTATCAGTTTAATGCAGCTTGCAAAAATTTGCTCTAAGCTATCAGAATTCTCTACAAAAACTAATTTATTAATTACAATATTAACTAACCCTACCATGGGCGGTACAACTGCGAGCTATGCCATGTTAGGAGATGTCATTCTTGCTGAACCAAATGCCTTAATTGGTTTTGCAGGTCAGCGTGTTATTAAACAAACTATTGGTGAAGATTTACCTGAGGGATTTCAAAGAGCTGAATTTTTGAAAGAACATGGGTTTATTGATGATATTTTAGCTCGGGATAAAATGAAAGAAACATTATTCAGTTTAATAAATTTTTTTAGTTCAAAGGAAGACGTAAAATTCAATGAAGCATGATAAAATAATGATTATTGACTATGGCTCTCAGTATACTCAGCTTATAACTAGAAGGGTTAGAGAACAGAATGTATTTGCAGAAATATTTCCCTATAATGTAACTACTGAGGATATTGATTCTTTTAATCCTAAGGCAATTATCCTTTCAGGAGGGCCATCCAGTGTTTACGATGATAATTCGTATTCTTTATCAAAATCTATTATTAAATCTAATTTACCAATCTTAGGTATTTGCTATGGTCTTCAAATACTAAACCACAATCTAGGTGGTGAAATTATTTCTAAAGGAAGAGGTGAGTATGGATTGGCTTCAGTTGATTTTGCTGTAAATGAAATTCTTTTTGATAAAATGTCTTCTAATTCAAAAGTTTGGATGAGTCATGGAGATGAGGTAGGTATTGTTGGTAATGAATGGATAGAAATAGCTCAATCAGACAATGGAGTTGTCGCTGCCATAAAAAATATTAAACATCCATATTTTGGTGTTCAATTTCATCCAGAGGTTGTTCATACTACAGAAGGTGCGCAATTAATTTCAAATTTTTTATTTCATATCGCAAAATGTAAACCCAGTTGGACATCTGCTAACTTTATATCTGAAACTATTACTGATATAAGAAATAAGGTTGGAGAATTAGGGAGTGTTGTCTGTGGCCTTAGTGGAGGAGTAGACTCTTCAGTTATGGCAACTTTAATGCATAAAGCTATAGGCGATAGATCGAAGTGTATATTTATTGATCATGGTTTATTAAGGAAAAACGAAGCAGATGAAGTGATGGGTTCATTGAAAGAAGGACTTAATTTAAATATTACTAAAGTTGATGAAAGTAGAACCTTTTACAAAAAATTAGAAGGCGTCTCAGAGCCAGAGAAAAAAAGAAAAATCATAGGTGAGCAGTTTATTAGGTCCTTTGAAAGTGCTACGACTGAACTTGAGGATATATCTTTTTTAGCTCAAGGTACCTTATATCCAGATGTTATAGAATCTGGTGGAAGTAAATTGGGCCCTGCTGTAACCATAAAATCTCATCATAATGTGGGTGGACTTCCTGATGATCTGAATTTTAGTTTAATTGAACCACTAAGAGATTTATTTAAAGATGAAGTTAGAGAAGTTGGAAAAGAACTTGGTCTACCAGACTTTGTTCTGGGTCGCCATCCTTTTCCCGGTCCTGGATTAGCTGTAAGAATCATTGGAGAGATTACAGAAAATAGAGTGGCTATACTCCAAGAAGCAGATAAAATTTTTATAGATACTT
>CEUU01000690.1_pt1 | contig 11422 bp, 9 predicted proteins | sample 531321 | NCBI WGS metagenome assembly CEUU01 (sample SAMEA2622658, study PRJEB7988) | marine metagenome | isolation source: saline water (ENVO:00002010), including
ATTTCTTGACATATATTTATTCTACAGGATTTCCATTTTCATCAAGAATGTATAAATCACCTAAATTAAGACTTTCAATATCATTTTGAATTTCATTTCTATCACCAACAACAACAATAAGAAATTTTTCAGGATGAATATGATCTTTAGCAGCTTGGGTAGCCATTTCTCCTGTGATTTTACTAACATCTTCAATATATAATTCCCAGGCAAATTCAGATAAATTAAACATAACTAGATCTGATGCTTCATCTGATATAGATGATAGACTTTCAAATTTTCTTGGAAATTTATTTATAAGATTATTCTTTGTATTTTCAACTTCCTTATTTGTTAGTGGTCTTGATTTTCTTATATCTGATAATTCTTTTATCATTTCTTTAATTGCTGCTTTTGTATATTTTGTTTGAACGGGCGCATAACAACCAAAAGGTCCAATCCCTTTTCTACTTGAAAAGAATGAACCAGTACCATAGGTGTACCCCTTGTCTTCTCTCAAATTCATGTTAAGTCTACTTGTAAATTGACTACCCAGTGCAGTATTCATAACATAGGTAGCTAAATAATCTGGATCATTCCTTTTTATACCATGGTTTCCCATGATTATAACACTTTGAGAAGCATTGGGTTTATCAATTAAGTAAATTTCTCTTTTTGTTCTTTCTTCTGGGGATGGAACAACTGATAAGACTGAATTTCCACTATTCCATCTACCCAAATATTGATTTATTTTATTTTCTGCTTCTTCAAGTGTTATGTCACCAACTACAATAACAGTTGCATTATTAGAATAGTAATTTTTTTTATAATATTCTATTAAGTCAGATCTTGAAATTGCATCGATTGATTTTTCTGTACCTGTACCAGTATATGGTTGACCATATGGATGATCCTCTCCAAATAAAAGTCTAAAATAATGTTTAACTGCGGATACTATAGGTTGCTTAGATTCTTGTTTAATTCTTCCTTGATATTCCTTCTTTTTTCTTATTAATTCATTTTCTGGAAAAAGAGGATTAAGTAAGATATCTGATAATAAATCTAAGGAAGGATCAAGATTTTTCTTTAAAGAATTAAAACTAATAAAGGTAGCATCAAAATAACTGCTTGTACCAATATTTGTACCCAATTCACGAGATTCTTCTGATATCTCCATAGCATTTCGTCTTTTAGTTCCTTCATCTAATAGATCAGCAGTAAGCGAGGCTGAACCTGGTTTTCCAGCGGGATCAGAAGCCCAACCACTATTTAAAACCACAGTAACTTCAACAAGAGGTAAATCGTGATCCTCAATGACTAGAATATCAAGTCCATTTTGCAATTTGGTTTTAGATATTTCAGGGACAGAAAATGGTGTTTTTTGACTGGCCTCAGGTTTTATTGTTCTGTTGATTATTTCTTCAGCAGGATAAAGATCTTCGGTAGGTAATATTTTAAGGATGATTCTATTATCCATATCTAGATAATTTTTTGTAGCAGACCTAACATCGTGTATACTAACATCCATATATCTTTTAAGATCCCAATTAAATTTTCCAGGATCTCCAAGCATTACATTGTATCCATTTAAAATGTCAGCTTTCCCACCAAAACCTCCAATTTGTTCAAGTCCTCTTATGAATCTTGCTTCCCATTGAGTTTTTGATTGTTCAAGTTCTTTGTGACTAATACCCATTTTAATAATTTTATTAAGTTCTAAATCAAGGGCTTGTTCTATTTTTTCTAAACTTTCACCTTCCTTTGCTGTAACAACAATGTGAAAGGTACTTCCAATTTCTCTTGACCATTGAAACGCTTCTACATCTTGAGCAATTTGTTGTTCATAAACCAAGGATTTGTACAACCTTGAAACCTTGCTAGCTGTCAAGATATTTGCTAAATGATCAAGTTCAGCATCTCCTTTTTTATAGAGAGGAGGTGAATGCCAACCGTAAATTATTTTTCCTAAATTAACATTATCATAAATTGTTTTTCTTGATATTCCATCTAGCTTAACTGGGTGAGCTTCCATTTTATCAATTTGTTTTCCACTTGGGATTGAGCTAAAATATTTTCTAACTAAAGTTTTTGTTTTTTCAATGTCAATATCACCAGCGATACATAATGAAGCATTATTAGGTATGTAATATTTTCTAAAAAAATCAGATACATCATTCAATGAAGCAGCAGATAAATCTTCCATACTTCCTATGGGTATCCAACTGTATGGGTGACCTTTAGGAAACATCATTTCGGGAATAACAGCCCAAGCCATTCCATAAGGTGTATTATCATAATTTTGTCTTTTCTCATTTTTAACAATATCTCTTTGATTATCTAGCTTTTCTTTTGTCATAACATCCAATAAAAATCCCATTCTGTCAGATTCTAACCATAAAGCTAGCTCTAACTGGTTGCTTGGAACATTTGACCAATAATTGGTTCTATCAGTTGATGTAGAACCATTATCAGTACCTCCAATTTCTTCAATTGGCTGTGCAAAATTAAAGTCATGATGTTTTGAACCTTCAAACATAAGATGCTCGAATAAATGAGCAAAACCTGTTCTGCCAGGTTTTTCGTTTTTTGATCCAACATGGTACCATACGTTAACTGATACCATAGGAATACTGGAATCTTGATGAAGAATAACATCTAATCCATTTGATAGAGTGAATTTTTCATAAGGAATGTTTAGAGGGTCACTTTTTTGGGGGGGATCATAACACAAAGCAAAATTTATAACAAATAAAGCTATAAAAAATTTAGTATATCTAAGCATAAATATATTTCCTTATAATGTAAACATCATGATTTTTTAAACTGCAATTTAAATTACACTCTATATTAATCATTAATTGTAGTAAAATTTAATAAATTTTTTGACAAGTTTAATGTAAAGGTTTTTTTTATGGTACCACCACAGTTCTGTTTTCAAAGAGAATCTATCTTCAAGTAGACTTTTAATTCTACTAAATGCGATTAATCCTTCTTTACCATGTACTCTACTATAACCACTACTTCCAACACCTCCAAATGGCAGGTCAGATATGCCATAATGTGATAAAACATCGTTGATATTAACAGTACCTGTAACAAGTTTTTTTGCAATTTGTTTTGCTTTTAATTTATTTTTTGTAAAAATGCTTGCACTAAGTCCGTATTCATTTTGGTGATTTATTTTTGTAATTAATTCGTTTATATCATCAAATTCATTTAAGGTCATTACTGGTCCGAATGTTTCTTCTTGCATTACTTTTGAATTCAAAGGTGGATCAATTATTATTGTTGGGGGTATAAACCAGCCTGAGTTTTCATTTACTGAACCTTGAATCATCTTAACATTATCTTTTAGCTCTCTAATTTGAGATAGTATTTTGTCTTTACTATTTTCTACCGTTATTGAACCAATATGATCTGTTGAATTGGGACCAGTCTTAAGTTTTTTAATTTCATCCTTTAGGACTGAAACAAATTTTGATTTAACTGAACTATGTATGAATATATTTTCAATAGATGTACAAGTTTGTCCTGCATTACTTAATCCACCCCACAAGGCAGCGTTAGCAGCACGTTGAATATTTGCATCGTCTAATATAATCATAGGATCCTTACCACCCAATTCAAGAATAACTGGCTTCAGTAATGAAGCACAAGTCTCGGCAATTTTTTTTCCTACTATTGTACTACCGGTAAATGAAACTATATTCGTTTTTCTAGATTTTACAATTTCATTCCCAACATCTCCACAGCCATAAACTACTTGAAGTAAATCTGGTTCATTTGAACAAGAATCCCATAGTTCCTTAATTAATTTGATAGTAAATGGAGTTTGCTCTGATGGTTTGATGACAACAGTGTTACCTGCAAGAAGAGCATCTGTTATAGGGTTAATAGTTAAAATAAGCGGGTAATTCCAAGGAGTTATTAACGCTGCTACTCCATGAGGTTCATAGGTAATAGATGCTCTTTTATTTAATAAAATACCTGATTTTCTTTTTTTTGGTTTAAGTGTGGAAGGTAATATTTTAACAGCATATTTCATATATTCAACTGATGAGAGTATTTCCGTTAAACCTTCCTCATACTTTTTACCTGTTTCTTTGCAAATAATATCAATTAATGCGTCCATGTTTCGAATTAGGGATTTTCTTAAACGATTAATATTTTGTGTTCTTGTATAAAATGATGAATGATTATAGTCAGATGCTTTTTTTGAAGCTATGTCAATGATATTACTTATTTCATTTTTGGAAGTGGATTTTATTGTGCCAATGTCTTCTCCCGTTGCGGGGTTAAAAATAAACAATTTATTGTTAACTACTCTTACGCTCATATATTATCCTTTAAACATTTAAATGATTACTATCAAAATTAAAAACAACTATTGGTGTTTATATGATTAAATGTAATACGTAATTGATAATTAATCATTTATAAACTTAGTAATTTCTTTTAAATAATCTAAATTTATTTTATGCCTACCGTTATATTCTACTAATTTTACATTAGCGTTTTGATTTTTTAAAGTTTTATAAATTAACCTAGATTGTTCAATAGGTACTATATCATCTTTTATCCCATGTCCAATGATAATAGGAGTATCTTTTTGTATAGGATGAAATCTAGGTTTTTTTAGTTTTGAGTCTCTAAAAAATCCTGCTATAGGAAAAACACCGCCAATTTTATAGTTTAAATATAATGCATACTCGTAGCATACTACTGCGCCCTGCGAAAAACCTATAAAAAACACACTTTCAGGGTTGTATTTTGAAAAAACTTTTTCTACTAAGAAAATTGGAAATTGTTCCTTAGTTTTTGTTACATCATAATTTCCATCAGAAATTTCATATGACCAGGATCGAGTATTTATATTTTTATCAATTACATATGGAGCTTCTGGGAAAAACCATTCTATATTATTAATTTTCATAATATCAGACAAAAAATAAAAACTTTTTGAATTACCCTTGAATCCGTGTATTGCAATAATGGCTTTTTGTGGATTTCCTATTTTTATTGATGAATATTTAATGGATTTATGCATATATAAAACTACAACATAATATAATTTCAATTTAATTTTCTAAATTATTTTTTTATTTTTACAGTAATAAAAAAAATACATTAAATTTGCAATCTATACATTTAAGGAAAAAATAATGATAATAGGTGTTCCAAAAGAAATTTTAAAAAATGAAAAACGCGTTGCAGTCATACCAACAACTGTAAAAGAATACATTAAAAAAGGTATTGAAGTTATTATTGAGACTAATGCGGGAGCAGGTTCATTTATTTCTGACAGTGAATATGAATCTGTAGGAGCAAAAATTATTGATGATGTCAAAGAATTGTTTTCTAAATCAGATCTTATTCTTAAGGTTAATTCTCCATTGATGAACGAAAAAATTGGTATTCATGAGGCAGAAATGATTAAAAATGGTTCAGCTTTTGTTTCATTTTTTCAGACAACAATGGAAATAGAAACAGTCAAAAAATTCATTGAAAAAAAAATAACAGGTATATCAATGCACCTTGTACCAAGGACTACTCTTGCTCAAAAGATGGATGCACTTAGTTCTCAAAGTAATATTGCAGGTTATAAAGCGATTCTAATTGGTGCAGGACATATTGCAAAATATATGCCTCTACTTATGACCGCTGCTGGAACAATTCAACCATCTAAAGTTTTGATAATTGGAGCAGGTGTGGCAGGTCTTCAATCTATTGCAACTGCTAAAAGATTAGGTGCACAAGTTGAGGCCTTTGATGTTAGACCTGTTGTCAAAGAGCAAGTTGAGAGTCTGGGAGCAAAATTTGTAGAAGTACCATCAGATGAAAATGATGGGGTCGGAAAGGGAGGTTACGCTAAGGAAACATCACAAGAATATAAAGAAAAACAGGCTGAACTGCTTAAAGATCATATTGCAAAATCAGATTTAGTAGTAACTACAGCATTAATACCTGGGAAGCCTGCACCTAAGATTATAACAAAAGATATGGTTCACGGTATGAAAGGGGGTTCAGTCATTATGGATCTTGCGTCTGAAAATGGTGGCAATTGTGAGTTAACCAAACCAGGTGAAATTTTTAATATAAATGATGTAGTAATTGACGGTTCATTTAATATTCCTAGCACGATGCCTATTCACGCTAGTCAAGTATATTCCAAAAATATAAGTGCACTAGTAAATTATATGTGTCCAGAAGGATCACTCAATTTAGATATGAAAGATGAAATAATATCTGGTTCTATTTTTGTTACCAATGGAGAAATTACAAATGATCAAACAGCTCAGGCAATAAAAGGAGATATTTAGATGGAAGCTCTTGAAATGATAAATATAGAACAATTAAAAATGGAAAATTTAATAAGTATTTTTACTGTTTTTATACTGGCCATTTTCATTGGAAACGAAATTATAAATAAAGTTCCTCCAACTCTACATACACCCTTAATGTCAGGGTCAAATGCAATTTCTGGTATTGCTATTGTTGGAGCAATTATTGCAACAAAAATTGGTGGTGATTTAGGGAGTATATTAGGAACTGTAGCTGTTATCTTTGCAACTATTAATGTTGTTGGGGGTTTCTTAGTTACAGATAGAATGTTAAAAATGTTCAAGAAAAAGAAATAAGGGTTTTTATGAATTATATCAATATCGCCTACGTTATAAGTGCCATATGCTTCATTTTCGGTATTAAAATGCTGAGTCATCCAAAGACAGCAAGAAAAGGTAATGGTATAGCAACACTTGGTATGTTAGTAGCAATACTTGCAACATTATATGCTGGTGAACTTTTAAATTTTAAAATGATAGGTACAGGTGTAGTTATAGGAGCTATTATAGGAAGCATCGCAGCTAGAAAAGTTGAAATGACTCAAATGCCTCAGCTCGTTGCAATTTTTAATGGCTTTGGCGGTGGTGCATCTGCTTTGGTTGCTAGTGCAGAGTTTTATTCAAACTTTTCTGCTAATCCATCTACATTCATGCTCATTACAATAGTACTTAGTGTGTTAATAGGAACTTTAACATTAACTGGAAGTTTTATAGCATTTGGTAAACTACAAGGTTTCATTTCAGGCCAGCCTATTGTTTATTCAGGTCAGCAATTACTTAATGCCTTATTTGTATTAATTTTATTAACATTTACAATTTTACTCGTTCAATTACCTACAGAATTAAACTATTTTTATGGAATTTTAATATTAGCTGCTATCCTTGGAATAACATTAACAATTCCTATTGGTGGAGCTGACATGCCAGTAGTTATTTCTCTTTTGAATTCTTATTCAGGTGTTGCAGCGGCAGCAACAGGCTTTGTTTTAATGAATAATGCTCTAATCATTAGTGGTGCACTCGTTGGTGCATCTGGACTTATTTTAACACAAATTATGTGTAAGGGTATGAATAGATCATTGGCAAATGTAATTTTTGGCGCTATAGGCGGGGAAACAGCAAATCCCAACGGTAAATCACAAGAATTAAATATAAAGAGTTATTCCACTGAAGAAGCTGCGATGATATTTGATGCTGCTGAAAAAATAATTATTGTTCCTGGTTATGGTCTGGCAGTAGCACAAGCACAGCACGCTACAAGAGAGGTAGCCGAATGGCTTGAAGAAAAAGGAAAAACTGTTTTATATGCTATTCATCCTGTTGCTGGACGGATGCCAGGTCATATGAATGTTCTCCTTGCTGAGGCAAATATTCCATATGAATCATTAAAGGATTTAGATGAGATAAATCCAGAGTTTGAGGACTGTGATGTAGCATTGATTTTAGGTGCAAATGATGTTGTAAATCCAGCTGCAAGGCACGATACTTCAAGTCCAATTTATGGAATGCCAATTTTGAATGTTGACAAATCAAGAACAGTTATTGTTAATAAGAGATCAATGAATCCTGGTTTTGCAGGAATCCAAAACGAGTTATTTGGTTATGATAATACAATAATGGTTTTTGGTGATGCAAAAGATATGTTAAATAATCTTATGTCTGATTTAAAAGAACTTTAGAGGATTTTACGAAAGCCTACCTTTTAAAAAAATATGGACCACCTTCAACCTTAGAAATTGTTGAAGTAAAGGAACCTAATCCAAAAAATAATCAAGTAAAAATAAAAGTTAAAAATATTGGTTTGAATTATGCAGAAATTCAATCAAGAAAAGGTTTGTATGGTTGGGCACCAAAATTACCATATATTCTAGGTATGGAATGTTATGGCGAAATTGTTGCAATCGGATCAAAATGTAAAAATAGAAAAATTGGTGAAAATGTTGTTATTGGTACACAATTTGGAGCATATGCTGAATATATTGTTGTTGATGAGATACAGGTTTTGCCTGCAATAAAAGATTTTTCCCCTGAAGAAAATGCTGCTTTTGCTGTTAATTACATGACCGCTTGGGTCTCGTTAGTAAATATTGCGAGGATTAAATCATCTGATTCAGTTTTAATTCAGGTTGCTGCTGGAGGAGTAGGAACAGCTGCTGTTCAAATTGCTAAAGCGTATGGTTGTAGAGTTTTTGGTACTTCAAGTTGTGATAAAAAAATAAAGCTTTTAGAAGAATTAAACGTTGATGTACCAATTAATTATAAAAAAACTGATTTTACTGAAATAGTTCGAAGTGATAGAGATGGTGGTGGGGTTGATATTGTTTTGGAAGTAGTTGGGGGAGATGTCTTTAAAAAAAGTATTGATTTATTAAATCCATTTGGAAGAATCGTTGTAGCCGGTTTTGCTAGTCTTGATTTAAATAAATGGAATCCGATATCTTGGATAAAAACATATAGATCAATACCCAGAGCTACCGTATCTAAGCTTGGAGAATCTTCAACGGGCTTAATGGCGACTCACTTGGGTTACTTAATTAATAAACCTAATTTAATGACAAAATTATGGCTTGATTTAACTGATTTTATTAAAAACCATAATATCAAGCCTATAGTTGGCCATACTTTTCATTTCAATGAAATTAAAAAGGCACACGAATTAATGGAGTCTAGAAATAGTAAAGGTAAAATTGTCATAAAGGTTAATGATTAAGATTGAAAATTGTTTTACCAGAAAATGATAATGATTTATTAACTCAATGTAAGGTTGAAACATTTAGATCAAGTGGTAAAGGTGGTCAGCACGCAAACAAAACAGAATCTGCAGTTAGAATAACTCATATTCAATCTGGTGTAAAAGTTACATGTCAAAGCGATAGAAGTCAGTATTTAAATAAAATTAATTGTTTGAAAGAATTAAGAAAGAAAATAGAAAAAATAAATTATAAACCACCAAAAAGAATCCAAACAAAACCTACTAGAAGCTCAATAGAAAAACGTAAAAAAAATAAAAAGTTTCAGTCTGAAAAGAAAAAAAATAGAAATAAGCCTAATTTTCCTAAATAGAATAATTTAAATGATGTAATTTTAGACTTGATTATGAAAATCTATTTTAAAATATTCATTTTTTATTTCTTATCTTTGGTGATTGCTAAGGATGATATTTCTGCTGGCGCATTTTCCATAACTAGGTTACATTACAGTGGTGGAGGAGACTGGTATAGCGATCCAAGTTCATTACCGAATTTACTTGAATTTATTAAAGAAAATACAAATCTAGTCATTGATACAATGGAAAAAAGAGCTAAAATTGGTGAGGATGATTTTTATTCTAGTTCACATATTTACCTAACTGGTCATGGTAATATAAAATTTTCAGATAATGAGGCACAACTTTTAAGAGATTATCTAATTGGTGGTGGTTTTCTACACGCGGATGATAATTATGGTATGGATCAGTCTTTTCGTAGAGAAATGAAAAAAGTATTTCCAGAATTAGATTGGGTTGAAATCCCAAAAGACCATGAAATATTTAGCATTGTATTTTCAATGCCAAATGGATTGCCAAAAATTCATGAACACGATAATAAGAGACCTCAAGCTTTTGGATTATTTTACAAACAAGAGCTAGTTTCCATTTATACATATGAAAGTGATCTCGGTGATGGATGGGAAGACCCTGAAGTTCATAATAATTCGTATGATTTAAGGTTAAGTGCACTGCAAATGGGAACAAATATTGTAGTTTATGGTTTATTAAGATAGATATCGTTAATATGAAAAATCCTGTTAATTCAATTAAAAATTATATAAAAAATGTTAGAATTCAATTAGCATTAAATGAGCTCAAATTAGGGCTTACACGAGCTTCAATTTTTTTATTATTTTTATTTTTTTCAATATTGTTAACTGAGTCAATATTTTATATAGAAAATTACTACAGACTTAAAATATTAGAAGTTTTCTTTACCTTAACTTTTATAACTATTTCTTATATCATTTTAAGATATATAGTCAATAGGAATAAGCTTTTTGGAAATATGAATGACGAAAATATAGCTAGATTCATTGGAAATAAATCTGATCTGATTTCTGATAAAATTTTAAATGCCCTTCAATTAGAAAATAATAAATTGATTGGTTCTGATGACATATCTTTGATAAAACATGCTATCGATAGAATGAAAAGTCAATTGGATGAAATACCATTCAATTTTGTAGGTGAAAAAATTTCTAAAAAAAATATTTTTGGGACTTTAATTTTAATTTTCACATTATTTTTGATTCAATTCAAAACACTATCACCAGCATTAAAAAGAGTTTTAAATCCAAATCAAGATTTTCCTGTACCGAAGCCCTTTTCTTTGGTATCATTAACTGGAAACCAACGAGTTCTTGGTGGTGATACATTGTTAATATCTGTAGCAGCTATCGGTGATATACCTGATTCGTTAGAATTAATTTGGTTTGATAAAGAAAAAAGACAAAATAAGAAAATAGGGGTACAAGATGACGTCTACAAACATACATTTTCGAGTATTAATTCAGATATAGTATATTGGATGCAGTATCAAAACAAATCTTTTTTATCTGCTTGGAGAACAATAGAATCAAGAAAAGATACAATTATCGTTAAAGATAGACCTGTTATCCAGAATGTGGAGTTTACAATAATTCCTCCTGATTATACTAAAGAAGAAATTTATATACATCCGGGAAATATAACTGATATTAATGCTTTAGAAGGAAGTAAAATTAATATAAATGCATCAGCATCAAAATCTTTAAGTAAGGCATGGATTCTAACTAATGAGGGAAGAATACATTTAAATATAGAAGATAAAAAAATATTAGGCGATTTCATTCTATCATATAATCAAGAAATATCTTATTGGTGTTTAGATAAAAATATGATTGCAAATAGTAACCCTCCATCATACAGATTTTCAATAATTAAAGATTTAGCTCCTGAGATCATAATTTTTTCACCTGAACGCGAAATTGATATAAATGAGCGTATGATAATTGATTTTAATATGCAAATTATTGATGATTATGGTATATCAAACGCTTGGATAGAATATGAAATTAAACATCCAGACTAT
>CEUU01043806.1_pt1 | contig 11382 bp, 5 predicted proteins | sample 531321 | NCBI WGS metagenome assembly CEUU01 (sample SAMEA2622658, study PRJEB7988) | marine metagenome | isolation source: saline water (ENVO:00002010), including
GTTTCCGTGGATCTGGCAGGTCCGTGGTGCTGCATCAGCATGGTGAAGGTCATGCTGATGCAGCAGAGACGGACAAGCATCGGCTTCAGGCGGCTTGAGAGATCTGAAGCTCCCGATTCATCACTTTCAACCTGCGAAGGGCGTTGTAAACGTCGTCAGGCATGCCTTTGGGAAGATCCACGAGGCTGTGATTGTCAAAGATCTGAATCCTGCCGATCATCCGACCCTGCAGGCCTGATTCGTTGGCGATTGCACCCACAAGATTGCCGGGTTTGACACGGTCGCGGTGACCAACCTCCACCCGGTACCGCATCATGTTGTCCTCGGGGGGGCGTGAATCGCGATCAACACGGCGCCGATCACGACCTCGGGGGTCACGGCGATCATCGCGACGGTCGGCGCGGGAAGGGGCCTTGAGCCAGCTTTCATCACCCTGGACAAGAAGGGGCTGATCACCGACCGCCAGTCGCATGGCGGCCAGGGCAAGCTGCTCCATGCTGAGTTCATTGTCCTGACCCACTTTCAGGATCAGCTCCTGCAGCAGGGATGTTTCCTCATTGGCCTCCGCCGAGGCTGCCTGGCAGAGGCGATCACGCAGACGAGTCAGTCGACATTCATTGATCTCGGCATTGCTGGGGATGTCCATCGGCTCAATGGCCTGCCCCACAGCCCGTTCAAGGTTGCCGACAAAGCGTCGCTCACGTGGGGTGATGAACAGGATCGCCTCGCCTGTGCGGCCGGCACGACCTGTGCGGCCGATGCGATGCACATAGGCCTCGCTGTCAAACGGCATGTCGTAGTTGATCACCAGTCCGATCCGATCAACATCGAGACCACGGGCTGCCACGTCTGTGGCCACAAGGATGTTCACCGTGCCCTTCCGCAGTCGATCAACGGTGCGTTCACGCTGGTTCTGCGGAACATCGCCGTTGAGAACGGCCACGTCATGTCCCGATGCCTCGAGAGATTCCGCCACGGTGAGCGTGATCGCCTTGGTGCGCGCGAAAATGATCACACCTTCACCGGTCACGGCCTCCAGCACCCGGTTCAGCGCTTCGAGTTTGTGTGCGTTCTGCAGCGTGATTGATCTCTGACGGATTCTTCTTGCTTCTCGGTCCTTGGTCTTGATGGTGATCTCCGCAGGTTCGCTGAGGTAGCGCTTGGAAAGACGGCGGATCTCACTCGGCATTGTTGCCGAGAACAGCACCACCTGCCGCTCCTGCGGGAGCTGATCGAGGATCCATTCGACATCGTCGATGAAGCCCATCCGCAGCATCTCATCGGCTTCATCCAGCACCAGACTGCGCAGCCCTGATGTGTTCAGCGTGCCCTGGCGCATGTGATCCATCACGCGCCCGGGGGTTCCGACCACCACATCCACCCCACGCTTGAGGGCATGGATCTGGGATCTGAAATCAGATCCGCCGTAAATCGCCAGCACATTCAGATGGGGATGCCCTGCTGCATAGGCCTTGAAGGAGTCAGCCACCTGCATGGCCAGTTCCCGGGTCGGAGCGAGCACCAGCACCCTGGGCTGAGCGCTGCGCCCCTCCAGCCGTTCCAGCAGGGGTAGAGCAAAGGCAGCCGTCTTGCCAGTACCTGTCTGCGCCTGGCCGACAAGATCACGGCCCAGCATCAGCTCCGGGAAAGCCGCCTTCTGAATCGGAGAGGGCTCCTTGTAGCCCTTCTCATGCAGAGTTTTCAGCAATGCATCGCTGAATCCGAATCCTGCAAATCCAGAGGGACTCTCGTCGTCTTCGCTCGGTTCGATCACGGTGGTGAACAGATCCTGTTCCGAGGCAGTGCTGGCCTGAAGAGGAAGCTCGGAAACAGTGAGATCCACTGCGCAGGGCTCAACGGCCTGCGGATGCGTCTGGGTCATGTCGTTGATGGCGCTCTGCCTGATTGATCCTTCAAATCAGGCTTGCAACGTCCCATCGGCATGATGTGCCGCGCAGTATTGCTTGCCTTCTTTTCAAAGGTGAAGGGTCAACGTATCACCCTCCCGAAGTCATCCTCCAGTCGTTCGATGTCGGATTCCAGCAAAATTGCGCCCTTCTGCACTTCGATGATCAGCAGATCTCCGGGTCCTCCAAAGGCCCGATGGATCGCCATCACCGGAATGTCAAAGCTGTTGCCAACGGATGCGTCCATCCAGTTGCCATCGCAGTAGACAGAGCCGGTTCCTGAGGCAATCACCCAGTGTTCGCTGCGGTGCTGGTGGCGCTGCAGGCTGAGACGTGCGTTCTCTTTCACAAGCAGTCGCTTCACCTTGTAGCCCGGACCTTCCGCCAGCTCCTCGTACCAGCCCCAGGGACGTTCAACCCTTGTCGTCACACCGACCCCTGACGATCGATCGCCCCCAGCATGCCGCCGCTGTCGCTGGATGCCAGTCGCATCACGGTCAGTTGATGACGCGCTCGGGTGATGGCGGTGTACAGAAGAGCAGTGACCGCTGTGTCATCGCTGGGTGGCCAGAGCAGCAGAACCTCGTCAGCCTCGCTTCCCTGAGCCTTGTGAATGGTGAGGGCCAGCGCCGGCTCGGTTCTGCGCACCCTGGCTGGATGCAGCAATCGAAAGGCGCTGCCGCCGCTGTCATCACTGCATCGGAACAGCAGTCTGCGCATCTCGCCACTGCCGATGCAGAGGCCAAGGTCGCCGTTGGCGAGTCCGAGGTCCGTCTGGTTGTCGCTGCAGAGCACCGGTAATCCCTCGGGCCAGTCACCGGCATCAGTACCCGGAACAAGCTGTCGGTGCAGGCTGTCAACGCCCCACATCCCGCGACGCCTCGGACAGAGAACGATCAAGGCATCGAGCTTCTCAAGAAGAGCATGGGCCTGCTCGGGATCGGGGCTTCCGTCGGGTCTCAGCGTCAGGTTGCCGGCCGCAGAGCGCAGTTGTTCCATCTTCTGACTCACGGCCTCCGTGACCACAGCTGGAAGACCGGGAGACTGACACTTCACCTGACGCACGTTGGCGTCAGCAGCGAGATGCTCAAGGTCGGCCCAGAAAGCATCCGCTCCCTCTCGGCACAACACGTCACTCAATCGCGCCAACTCTCCCCGGTTGCGGTACACCTCATGGAGGCATACGGCTGCGGGCCCGAAGCGCCGCTGAAGGTCCTCTCTCTGCAGATGTCGCCAGACAGCACCGACGCCGATCGGTGGCAGCTGATTGGCATCACCGACCAGCAGCAGCTGCGCTTTCGCCGGCAGAGCCTCCATCAGCGCCTGCGCCAGGGCCAGGTCAACCATGGAGACTTCGTCCACGACCAGGAGATCCACTGCCAGGGGATTGCGTCGATGACGGCTGAATCCGCCTGGTCTCGCCTGCAACAGTCGATGCAGGGTTGTGCAGGGCAAGTCGGCGGTGCGCTGATCGCAGCGGATCGCCTCCTGCAGTCGACGTGCTGCTTTTCCTGTGGGGGCAGCGAGATGAATGCGCAGATCTCCGCGCTCGGTCATGGCCCGGATCAGCATGGCGCGCACGGTGCTTGTCTTGCCGGTGCCGGGCCCACCGCTCAGCAACACGACCCGGTGATCGCTGACGGCGTTCACCGCCGCCAGCTGCTGCGAATTGAGTCGCAGTTCCGCTTCGAGAGATTTGCTGTTGTCGATGCGCTGCGTTCCATGTGCCGAGTCGAACGGAGGCAGGGTGCTGCGTTTGATCAGGGTCTGCTCCAGGGCCTGCATGCCTCGATGCCACCGCCGCCAGTGCAGCTGATCGCCATCCATCACCATCAGCACGGGATCGCTGTGCAGCCAGCCGCTGGCCTCCAGCGCCATGCGGTGTGTGATCGGCCAGCCCTTCGCGTTCAGTTCACCGGGCGCCGCTGCATCGTCGCTCAGATCAATGCTCATCCCACCCTGGCTGAGAGCCTGGGTCATGGCCTTCACCACATCCTTGAGAGCGGCGATCTCGTTGTCACTGAACTTCGCCGGTGGCGGATGTCGTCGCAGCAGCATGGAGGTCATTCCCCTGCCCAGAACCGCTGCAGGGTTGCTCCGAGACTGTGCATCCATCAGGATTCACCTCTCAGGACAGCGTCGAGACGTTGCAGCCGCTTCAGGGGTGGTTGTTCAAGGATCACTCCGCTGCCTCCCTTTCTGGAAACACCACGCAGAAAAATGTAGGCGTAACCGCCGAGATGTCTCTGCGGTTGGTAGCCGTCCAGTCGCCATTGAAGGAAGCGATGCAGAGCCACCAGATAGAGATGGGCCTGGAGTGGGTAGTGATGCAGATGCATCTGCTCCTCCATGGCGTTCTGTGAGTAATGCCTGGGGCCGCAGTGCATCGGACGCCCGTCCATATCTCTTTCTCCGATCCAGTTGCTTTTCCAGTCCGCAACCCACCAGCGGGCTGTGTCGGGATCGTCGCTGTCTGTGAACACCAGATCAATGGATCCGGTCAGGAACCCCCTGCTCAGGAAATCCAGGTTCTCCAGTGAGTCGGCATAGCTTCCCCCGAACCGCTGATCGGGCTGCATGCGAAAAGCACTCGCCAGTTGCCGAGGTCCCACCGCCCTGCCCTCGTGGGCCACGGGAAGATCAAAGCTCAGCTCATGCAGTCGCCGTCCGCTGTGCAGCGACTGCAGCTGCAGGTTGCCCAGTGGCCCGCCGAAAGGTGCCTGCATCAGCGTTGACAGTCCTTCGAGAACACCGTCAACAAGGTTGGTTTCGAGCCCGGAACGCGTCAGCTCCCGTTCCACAAGCGCACGGTTGCTGTCCTGGGCGATGGCTTGATCAAACGGGATCTGCTCCAGGATGCGGTGAAGGCAATCACCAGCGGCTGCCCCCCTGGGAAACAGTCCCAGAGGGCTGTCATCAGGATCCACCGCTTCACCTGGAACGCTGCCGGACAGGCTTTCGCTATCGGAAACGGTGCGTGCATCCACATCGCGGCCTTCCTCGAGACTGCGAGGATCCGGGCTGCTGGCCTTCACACCGTCATGGCCAGAGATCCAGGCGGAGTAGCTGCTGCGTCCCCAGCTGCGATCAAAGCCATGGGCCGGCACCGGGCCGCAGCTCAGATCACGCTGCCCCATGTGTGGTCGCCAACGCCTGGTCTCAGGGGTGAGTTCGACACGGCGCCTGCTGATCAATGACGCGGGTGAATCAGCAAGGGGTTCCAGCCACGGTGCGAGTGGATTGCCCTCCTGTCGGGCAGCCTTGGCTTCGAACAGCACGAGATGGCGTTCAGCCCTTGTAATGGCAACGTAGGCGAGGCGTTCGGCTTCCGCCTGGCTCTCTTTCTGATCATGATGGCTGGCGGCATGCCCCAGTCCCCAATGCGGATTGAGCGCCACGCGCCAGCTGGCAGGGTCACTCCCTGGAGGCACACGCCAGAGAGGCCCTTTCCCTGAGGAGGGGGCTTCCCACAGATACGGGCAGATCACCACGGGATACTGCAGACCCTTGCTGCGGTGAACGGTCACCACAGCCACTGCACTCGCTGCAAGGTCGCTGAAAGGCTGCCGTTGTTCCTGGATCGTCTCGGGGGGATGAAGTCGCTGACGTCGCAGCCAGTCGGCCCCGCTGGAGGCGTCCAGACCCTGGCGGTGCATGGTGTCCTGCACAAGTCGTGCGCATTGCTGAAGGTCTCCAAGACGTCGGCCGCGGCTCGACAGATCGGCCAAGGTCTGCCCGTCCATCAGTCGTGCCAGACAACCCATCAGCCCAAGCCTCGGCAGCTCTGCGGCGAGACGCTGCACCTGTGAGGCCAGCAGGTCCAGCTCACCGTTGTCCTCGGAATCCGCCAGCTTCCCGCTCGTCCACTGCAGAAGTGAGGACACAGCCAGCTGCCTCAGTCCCCCGGAATGGGCAGGACGTGCCAGCGCATCAAGGAACGTCTGCAGATCGGAGGCTCCAGGGCTGGTGAAGACATCTCCCTGACTGACAAGACGGCTTGGCAGCCCAGCTGTCGCCAGTGCTGCGCGGATTGCTTCAGCCTGTCGATGCTTGCTGACCAGGATGCAGAAGTCGGAGGGATCCAGTTCCTGATCGTTTTCCAGGGTCTGCAGGATCAGGTTCGTTGCAATGCTGGGGATGGTGTCCTCAACGGCTGTGCGGCTGATTTCGGAGTCCTGATCTTCGGGATTGACGTCGAGAACCTGGAGTGATGCCTGTCCCTTCGGCAATGACACAGGTTCTGCGCAGGACCGGGGCGTCACCTCGGGCACGTTCAATTCAGAGAGCTGAAGGCCGGGAGCCATCAGTTGATTCATGCCCCGCATCAACTGAGGCGTCGTGCGGCGGTTGTCGAGCAGCGCATCGATGCGGTCCGCATCCTGCCGCGCTGTTTTATAAGTGCTCAGATCTCCGCCGCGAAATCGATAGATGGCCTGTTTGGGGTCTCCAACCATCAGCAGCAGGTGGTTCGGTGTTGCGAAGGCGGCTTTCAGTAACCTCCACTGCAGCGGATCGGTGTCCTGAAATTCATCGATCAGAGCCACCCGATAGCGTGCTCGCAGAGGCGTGAGCCACGATTCCGCATCAGAATTCCCGGCAGGGTCGAGGGCATCCAGCAGTCCTGAGAAACCCACAACGCCTCGTTGTCTGCGCCGTTCGCTGATCAGAGTCAGTCCGCGAATCAGCAGATAGCGCCAGGTCTGTTCTGCTGGACCGTCCCAGAGAGCGGCAATGGCGGTCTGCAATGCAGGAGAGGGAAGATTGGGATCGTCTTCACCGCATGAGCGCGCCGTTTTTTCGAAGCTGCCCGGATGGAAATAACCTCCCAGCAGAGCCTGATCGCGCACGTCGTCGTAGTGAACCGGAGCCTCCCTGGCATTGCTGATCTGTTCTGTCCAGTGATCGAGCTCCTGGCATCGGTCTCTTGTTGGGCGGGAACTGAACGGTTTGGTGTTGGTGGCTCCGAGGCTGCGCCATTCAGCTGCGCAGCTGCGCAGAGCCTGCTCCAGCACCATTCCTTGCTCGCGCCATTGCTCGATGAACTGCTCCCAGCGGTTCAGCAGCCAGCTCGGGAAAGCTTCGGCGAGAGACTGCTCGGCTGAGATCGGTTCGGCATCCTCAGCGATGCGGATCGCGCAGTCGCCATCGAGTCTGTGCAGTGCCGAAGCAAGTGCTTCGGGGCTCAGACCTGCCTGAAGCAGTCCTCCCACATCTCTGGGATCAAGCCTCAGCACCTCATCACGCCAGAGGTCATGCGCCACCTGGGTGGCCAGGGTCTGGGGATCATCATCAAGGGCGAGATCCAGAGACTGACCGCTCTGCAGGGCCTGTCGGCGAAGACTGCGTCGGCAGAAACCATGGATGGTGGTGATGTCCGCCCGCTCAAGGGCTTCCAGAGCCTCCAGCAGACGACTGGCCAGCCTTCGACGCTGAGTGGAGGTCTGTCCGTGCTGCTCAAGCCAGTTCTTCAGCACTGCATCGATCTCAGGCCACGCAGTGTCGTGACGTTCTCTGTGCAGCAGTCCCTGCAGCGCCGTATCGAGTCGGCGTCCGATCCTGTCGCGCAACTCATCAGCTGCCGCCTCGGTGAAGGTCACCACCAGCAGCTGATCAAGGCTGAGCGATTGTTCTGTGACCAGGCGCAAGACGAGATGGGCCAGAGCAAACGTCTTGCCGGTGCCGGCGCTCGCCTCCAGAAGACGAACACCGCTCGTCAATGGATAGGCATTGGCTTCGAAGCGCTCTGCGCTGCCAGGGGTTGCCTGTGTCATCGGCAACGTGCCTCCAGCAAGGGCTGATACAAGGCCTGGAAGGCTGCTTCAAACCCTTCGTGATGAAGCAGCCTTCCAGCGTCGCAGTCGCTGCCGAAACACAGCTTCTGCTCCGGCTGGTCCCGCTCTGCCCAGCGACTGAAACTTCCCTGCCAGCGACTGATGAAGGCTCGATCCGCCGCTTCCTCACCCTTGGGCCATGCCAGCGCTCTGGCCAGGCCGCTTTCGGGTGGAACCGGCCAGCACTGCTGAATTCCCTGGATGGCAAGCCGTTGCAGCAGCAGGATCTGCTCGCCTGCCTCCTCGGGATTCAGTGCTTTCCAGCGCATGGCGATGTGGAAGTGGTCGGCTTTGGCACTGCCGTCCGGACGACAGACCACCGCTGTGCTGCAGGGCGTGTGATCCAGCTGGGCAAGAAGGTGTTTCAGCCAGCCCTGCAGAACGGAACGCGATTTCAGCCTGGATGTGCTGATCTCAACGGCGGTGTCTCCAGCAAGCAAAACGCTTGAGCTGGACCAGCCGGATTGCGGCTGCAGCCGGAGAGGACCAAGGCTCAGAAGCGTGGTCTGCAGGTTCTGCCAGCGACGCTCCAGTCGCTCGTCATCCAGGACAGCTGCAGCTCCCGGTGGCATGCGGCCCTGTCCGTAACTGCGCGCTGTCCAGTCCCCTGGCTCCGGACTGTTCCAGCGCGCTGCCGGGTCGTCGTCAAGCCGTTCCAGCTGTTCAGCCAGTCGCTGTCTGAGCAACTGATGACAATCCAACTCCGGCAGTTCCAGGGGCGAGAGATCGTTCACTGGATCACACCACTCGCCTGCATCGATCCCCTGCTGTCTCAACCACTGTTTCTGAGGCGCCAGGAGCCAGTGGTCCAGCCTTTCGAGCGCTTCCGCGTCAGTCACGTTCGCGTTGACGGGCGCTGCTGGATCGACGCTCGGATGCTCCCAGACAATCGGCAAGGCCAGGCCGAGATGCTGATCAGGTTGCTCGTCTCTCAGCTGGGCATCGAGATCCCGTCGTGCTTCCAGAAGCCGCCGGTCGCAGCTGAGTGCCGATGCCTGCGGGGTTGGCAGGAAATTGTCGGCATCGAGGGGATTGGCAGGCGGACAGATCAGCAGCTGCTGCATTTCAACGGAATCCAGCTGTTCCGAGAGCAGGCTGAGCCACTGCTGCACAGGCGGACAGGGCGGCAGCTCCTCGCCCCGTCGCTCATCACGACTGCTCCAGCTGATCAGGAGATGCTGCCGCGCTGAAAGCAGTGCCTCCAGCAACACATAGCGGTCCTGGTCTGTGCTGCTCGGGTCGCCGAGTCGACGTTGCAGTTCAAGCAGATGAAAGCCCGCTCGTTCCTGGTGTCTCGGGAAGGAGGAGGCGTCGAGGCCCATCAGCACGATGACCCGGTGAGGGATGGCGCGCATCGGTTCCAGCGCGCTGATTGTGAGAGCACCACTGCGGTGACCGAAGCGGCCGCTCTCGGCGGAAAGAGCTTCCTCAAGAATGCTGATCACTACGCCAACATCCAGCTCCAGCGAACAGTCATCGGCCTGCAGTTGCCACGTGTCAAGGCACTGATGAATCGCCTGCAGCTCCCAGTCCCAGTTCCCTCCGTCATTGAAAATGTCCTGGAGCAGTCTGCGCAGTCGATCCACCCATTCACGGCACGGGGCACGCAGACGCAACCGGGCGATCCACTCGGCCAGTTGATCCAGCAGTGGCCACCACGCCTCCAGCTGCTGCAGGCTCAGATCCGTGAGGGCGGGAGCACAGCCATCAAGAGCAAGACCAGGTTCCTCGGGCAATGCCAGGCCAAGCAGCCATCGATCGAGACACCAGCGCAAGCTGTTGGTGTCGTCTCCGTTGCGTTCCGCTGCATTGAGACCCCATCGGAAGCCGCTGCGCTGCAGTGCTTCTGTGATCGCCACCGCATCCTGTGGGGTCAGTTGTTGCAGGCTCTGCAGTGCCGGGTTGCCGAGCAGTGCCTCCAGGCCACTGGCGGTGAGCCGATCAGCGCTCAGTCGCAACAGGCTGATGAAAGCCTGCTGCAGGCCAGGACAGTTTTGCTGACTGCGATCGGTCAGTCGCCAGGGCAGGTCAACACCCGTGGCGTCACTGTCTGAGAACACAGAGGCCAGCAGCGGTGCATAGCGCTCCACATCAGGCGTCATCACCAGGACGTCTCTCGGCTGCAGTGACGGATCGTCGGCCATCCAGCCAAGAATCCGATCGCGCACGAGCTGCACCTCCCTCCAGGGACCTGCGCAACCCATGAACAACAGTGAATGATCCTCCGGGCTCAGTGAGAATCCATCCTGATCCGATTCGCATTTGGCGAGCTGCCGCTGCATCTGCTCCAGCAGAGATGCCTGCGAAGACTCCTGATGACCCATGCGGGTCGGATCAGCAAACAGGTCGCCCTGCTCCCAGTGACCGAGGAGACATTCGCCGCTTCCCTCCAGCAGCAACTGAAATTCCGCTCCCATCCGGCCGAGAATCCCCTCCAGTCGCGGAGCCTCGATCAACCATGATCCATCGGGTGAGTTGGTCCAGTCGTCGCCAAGTTGCTTGCGGCGTCGCTGAGAGCGCTGCCAGAGGTCCGGGCAGGGGGTGAGCAGAAACAGATCCACACTGATGCGCCCGGCGAGGGCCTGCAACAGATTGATCTGCACCGGGGCCAGATTGCTGATGCCGAACAGGCGCAGTCGTTCGGGCAGGGGCATTGCGGAGTCTTCGCCGTTGCGGAGCCGTTCCACCACCTGTTGCACCTGCAAGCCGAAGGGACTGCAGGGCAGGCGCTTCGCCAGTGCACGCGCAAGCACTGGTTGCCATCGTTGTCCTTCAGGCAGGAAATCACTCACGTCCCCCGCCAGCCAGGAGGCCAGTTCCTCCGGCCTGTAGAGCGCATAATCGTCGATCGCATCGGCCAGGCTGCGGGCCAGCTGCCACTGATCACGAGTCAGCTGCATTTTCTGCCCGCCATTGCGTTCCCACCACTCCCTGAGGCTTGCAGCGCAATCCTGCTGAAGCAGATCCGGCAGAACGTCCAGAACAGTCCACACCAGCCGCTCCGCTCTCCAGGGGTCTTCGATGGCAGGTGAATCGCTGAGCACGCCCTGCACCAGCTGCCTCAGTCGACTGCCGGGAAATGGAAAGCGCACCAGTGCACTGATGCCGTTGACCCTGGCCAGCTGTTCACCAAGCCAACGGCTGGTGGGCCAGGTGTTCACGACCACCTCAACCTGTTCAAATGGTCCAGGTGGGTCGAGTCTGAGTTCCTGGGCCAGAAGCTCAGCGAGCAGTTCAGCCCGATTGCTGCGGTAGATCCTCAGCAAGGCACTGCTGCGCTGAGCTCATCGCTGCACCGGCTCATGGTGCTGTCACCTTTCTGCCCGATCACCTGCACGACAGCATCGGTTTCGGGGCAGAACGCTGTCAGCAGACCTCCGTAGACAGCCCCGGTGTCGATCATCATGATCTTGCCGTGCTGTTCAACGGCTGGCCGTGGCGTATGGCCCACGACCACAGTTCCATAGCGACCGTCGTAGTTGTTCCAGAAGGGTTCACGCACCTGCAGATCAGGCCGTCCATGCTCATCAAAGCCGGCATGGGTGGCCACCCAGCCATCACCTGCATAGACGAAGGGAAGTTTGCTCAGGCGATGCAACCATTTCCTTGTGAGTGTGTCGCCCAGTTGTCTGTAGGTCTCGATG
>CEUU01049993.1_pt1 | contig 11374 bp, 9 predicted proteins | sample 531321 | NCBI WGS metagenome assembly CEUU01 (sample SAMEA2622658, study PRJEB7988) | marine metagenome | isolation source: saline water (ENVO:00002010), including
CGTTCAGTAATTCAAAAGTTGCCATGTACGGCTCACGCTGGAAGTAATCGCTATTTGTATCGTTGAACAGGCTGCCATTGCCTACTTCTCTAAACACACTGGTGTTGTAATAAAATGCATACTGTTCCTGTGACGACCGGTCATCCTCCTGTAAGCCGCTTCTTGGACTAAGCGACATGTTCCATGAATTACCACTAGCATTATTCAGAACGGTGAGAAAATCGTGCGGTACCGTCTCATCGATATCTTTTATCTCTTGGATTGCTACCATATCGTATTGTAGGACAGTATCGACTAACTCATTGACAACGTCTACTTTACCCATCTTTGTTTTGCCAAAAACTTTGATGTTAAAAGTTGCGATTCTAGCCACCTCTGACCTGTTTAGTTGAGGGATTTCTCGGCCGATGATATCATCATCTGGTTCACCTTCAGTTTCGCTTTCTACGTAAACAAACACCGTGTTGTCATCTTTATGGATTATCAGGTGAATGGTCATTGGCGCAAGGATCAATATCGCTACGAGGCTTAATGCCTGCAGGTATCCATCCATTGAACCCATGATTATCCCAATGAATAGTGAGTTATCAAGATTTATTGCAAAACCCGTTGGAAGAGGTTATTCATGAGTGGTAAATCGCATGGGCATGAACGGAGAGGTAAGTCCAGAACAAGCGCGACGGATTATGGACATGCTGACTGACGGCGGTGCGATGGATAATGTCAACACTCCGCTTGCCTTACGTCTAATACCGCTCGCTGAGGAACTTGGGGATACCAAGTTAGTCGAGCGATTACTCACTCATGCTGAGTCATCAGCCTCCGATGATGTAGAAACCGGTTGGGTTCAGTTTGAGTCATTACGCTGGCATAACGCCTCAATTGATGAATTTGTTGAACTGGCGGCAACGACTGAAAAACTAACAGCTGGAAAACCGTTATCTGCAGCTGTATTACACCACGTTGGGTTGCTATACTTGAGTGCTGAAAAATTTGACGAATGTCGAGTTTTCACCACCCGGTCAATGCGAATACGCGAACAGATTGAGGACCAATCTGGGCTAGTGTACAGTCTAGCTGTTCTCGAGGCATGTGATAAGCGCCAGAACCTACATGATTCTGCATTAATGCACGGCACAAGAAGACTTGAGATTTTGCAGAATCTCAATGACCAAGAGGGGTTGATGGAATCATTGGCAGATGTTGCTCATACTCAAGCAACTTTAGGAACCTTTGATGCGGCAATCGATTTGTATACTCAATCACTAGAATTAGCTAATGAACTGGAGGATGTTTCGGGACAGTTTGTGGCCCGCTGGGGGCTTGCGGATATTGGAGAAATACAAGGTGATTACCAAACTGCAATGCTGCACCTATCGGATTGTTTGCACGCATTCATTGCTTTCGGTTTACCAGCCCCACAACCGATTAGAGAGCGGCTTGAGGCGTTAACGAAACTTGAAACCCCGAGCGAAGAGGAATAACTGCCGCATCGATTATGACCTAAGGGCTACTGGATGTATCAGGCGAAGGATATGCAGCATGATATTTTCTTCTCCATTAGTCAAACGCCGGATGTGTCTGGGGTAACACCTAGCGAACGTGAAATGTTCGATAACTACTTTCAACAACTCAAGCATGCCGATGAGCTTGGGTTTGGCGTGGGATGGATTGCTCAAGCACACTTGTCGACTGAGACCCAGAAAGCAAATTCATTACCCGTTGTACCTCATTGGCGAGGAGAGGTTGGCTTGTGTACGGATTTTCCGCAGTTGGCGACAGAAAGTTTCCGTCAAACAAAAAACATTGACATTGGCTCTGCTGTCATCAGTATACTAGCCAGCGGTGGACCAATCGCTCAAGCGGAGCGAATAGCCAATACAGTCCAATTCTTATCACGATTAGACGATAACCGGAAATTACACGTGGGGTTCAGTGCTGGTAGATTTGAATTTATGGCTCGTCCCTACGGAATTAAACCCAGAAATTCTTGGGAAAAAGCCGGTTGGAAAATATTGCGTGGGCAGATATTTCTCGAAGCGAGCGAAATTTTTCTCCGCTTATTGAAGGGTGAAGTAATTTCAAGTAAGCAAATTCGTAAGACCATTTTAACTCGCAACAATTTCCCCGATGAGGCAACCTGGCAGGCTGTTGTCGATGCCTACAAAGATATCAATGGGGAGGTTGATACTGAACAGATTGAAGTCCCAAATCGTTATGATTTCGAAGAAATCTCCATCATCCCGAGTCAGTGGAATCGAGAACAACTGCAGTTAGTAGCAGGAACTCATGACCCAATAGCACAAGAGTTTGTGAATACCATATTACCTGTTAGAGTATTCAACCTCTCAATCACTGCACCGGAGGTAATCGATCAAACCCATGAAAGAATGGCGGAAAAATATCATCCGAATGGTGGTGAATGGCAACGCAGTTACATGCCACGTACGAGTTTTGTGTTCATTAACGACGAGGTGGGTCTCAGCGATGAAGAACAAAGTGAGGCAGCTCATCGCGAGGCAGAACAAGCCCTGCAGGCGTATTGGAACGCGTTAGAAGGAACGATTGACCCTGCTAAAGTTTTGAAAGCAGCCAATAATGCGTTGATTGGTAACCCCAAACAAATTGCTCAACAAATCGTTGAACGCTTTGATATCAATGACACAATTATGGCTTGGTTTGACTTTTTCAATCATGATAGCGACCGGGTTTGTCGGAACATGACGGCATACATGTCAAAAGTTGTGCCCTTGGTGGAAAAAATCGTGGGGGAAATGCAATGAGCACAAAAAAAACCCCCTCCGCAGTACGTGAAGGTAAACCCGGCAGCTCGATGTATCCTGAATCATCCCTAGGAGAAATCGTAGAAGGCATCCCTACGGGTCGGGAGGTCGACTGGGAACCTTTGGTCGACTACCGGAGAAATGGTGTTTCTGAAACTACTATTCATGGAGCTGTGGCATGGGCTCATGGTAATGAGGTGATACACTCCTTTGGGGGCAATGTTCTGTGCTATGGTAGGTCGATGATGAAACCATTTATGCTAAAGGCATTTACCGATGAACTAAGTGATACAACTTGGGAGCAAAAAGCCATATCCGTCGCTTCACATAACGGTGATACCGAACATGTGGCGGCAGCACAATCATTGCTATCTGAGGAAGAATGGCCGCTTATGCTGACACCACTTGATGTGCCGTTAATTCAGTTTGGCAGGCAGGTCCGGCGACCCAGAAGGTGGTATCACACTTGCTCTGGAGAACACTCGGCAATCCTTCACGGATGTCGCAAAAAAGGTTGGAATCGCGCCGGCTATACTCTGCCGGGACACCAAGTTTTCCAAGCATATTTGGATGAAATAAGGAATTATTTAGGTCAAGATTGGAAACCGCTGAGAATTGCCAAGGACGGCTGTGGGTTGCCCACAGTATCAAACACTGTGGCCGAATTAGCACAAATTTATGCAGGTCTTGTGCGTGATAAGGATAATGATTGGATTTGGGAAGCAATGGTGAGACATCCAGACTTAGTTGGTGGATTTAATCGACTGGATTCGACCATTCTAAAGGCTGGCGAGGGTAAAGTTATTGCGAAAGAGGGTGCTGATGGTTTACTCGGTCTAGCAATAGAACACGATGACTACCCAAAAGGCTTAGGGGTAGTGATTAAGATTGCGCACGGCTGGAATTCTCAAGCCACATGGTATGTCGCAAGAGCGGTATTAGGGGTACTCGGTATTGATTTGAGAAATCCATATCCACTTCATCGTCAGAAAGCGTTCATTGTTCCAGGTATTGTGCCACCGGAATATCATAAAAAACTCAGCACTATCGATACTTGGGATGAATGGGATCCCGACAAGGACCGATGGACCTATGATATTGAGGTGTAAGGTTGCAAATTGAAAATTTCATCGATGGTATATTTACTCCGCCAATCGATGGAAATTATCTACCGAATCTAAATCCGGCTAACGGTGAATTAAATTCAATGATACCAGATTCAAGTCATGATGATGTTAACTCAGCGGTGAATGCCGCCAAATCTGCGTTTTCAAATTGGTCGAAATTAACCATCAATGAACGCATCGATTGGCTGCGACAAATCGCCGATGGCTTAGAACAGCGTAAAGCGGACATTGCTCGGTTAGAGTGCGAGGATACCGGAAAACCGATTTCACTTGCTGAGCGAGTGGATGCAGAAAGAAGCATTACCAATTTCTCATTTTTTGCCGACCATGCGAAATCTATCGCAGACTTAGAATTTAGAATGGATGACGCAACAAACTACGTTATTCGAAAACCCGTTGGAGTTGTAGGTCTGATTACTCCTTGGAATTTACCACTTTATCTGCTATCTTGGAAAATTGCGCCAGCGTTAGTAATGGGTAATACAATTATTGCCAAACCCAGTGAACTGACCCCTTCTACTGCAAATTTACTCTGTGAGGTATTAGACTCAATTGATTTTCCCAAAGGGGTGATAAACATAGTACAAGGGCTTGGTTCAACGGTTGGTCAGGCGATTGTTGAGCACCCAGAAATACGAGCGATTTCGTTTACCGGGGGAACTGAGACAGGTAAGATCGTCGCTCGGACTGCAGCACCAATGTTCAAGAAATTATCATTGGAACTGGGTGGTAAAAACGCCACCATAATCCTCGATGATGTCGACTTAGCCTCGGCAGCAAAAGGCGCAGCTAGAGCCGCATTTACCAATTCAGGGCAAGTTTGTTTATGCGGCTCTCGTATTCTTGTTGCCGACAAGATTTACCACGAATTTGTTGATTTATTGGTCGAAGAAGTCGAAGCAATGAAGGTTGGTAATCCCAAACATCGTGACACCGATATTGGTTCAGTAATCTCAATTGCTCACAAGGATAAGATTCACTCTTACATAGATTTGGCTAAGTCAGAAGGTGGTGAGATACTAACAGGTTCTGAATTTACTATACTTCCATCCAATGCTAACGGAGCATTTGTTGCGCCAACGCTCATTGCAAATCTGAATATCGACTCACGCTGCGCAGTTGAAGAAATATTCGGACCTGTTGCTACAATTCACCGCTTCACCACAGACGAGGAAGCGATTCGGATGGCCAACATTACTCAATATGGGCTTGCCGGGTCGATTTGGACCGGAGATAGGGCGCGGGGTGTGGCTGTAGCAAATCAAATTGACAGCGGTATTCTTTGGGTCAACACATGGCTTCATCGCGACCTTAGAACCCCATTTGGAGGCGTCAAAAACTCAGGTGTTGGACGAGAAGGCGGCGATTGGTCACTAAATTTCTTTTCTGAATTGAGCAACATCTGTGTAAAAGATGATTGAACAACTCTTGATAAGCAAACCTAGCGATTTTTGCTCATGGCCGACACCGGTAATTTACCATTGTTTGTTCTTCCAATGGTGTTGGTTCCCGGAGAAATCCAAAGTTTGAGAATCTTTGAGCCAAGATATCGTCAAATGCTAGATGACTGTTTACTCGACGACAAACCATTTGGTATGATAATGACCGACCCACTAAGTTTCCACAATGGCTGGAATGGACCTAGGGCATTTGGTTGTGAAGCAGAAATAATTTCACATGAAACCAAAGGAAGCAATCACTTTATTGAATTCGTCGGGCGACGGCGTTTTAAAATCGACCGAGTAATAGACCCTGCATTGCCGCCTTTCGAAGACGAAAGTATGGCAGATTTAATTCCGGAAATGGGAATCTTACCAGACCTTGAAACGATACTACAGCGCATTCCCGAAGACAGTGAACACTCCAAACTATATCTCTCAGCTGAGGTGACATTTCTCGACGATGCACATGAGTTAACAGCATTCCAACAAACCGAACTGCGGGCAACGCTTAATGGAATACTAAGCAAGATTGGTGGAATCCTACAAATCGAAAAAGATGCTCTAGAAGATTGGATTGAGGACCGCACAGAAATGGTCATTGATGAGAGTTCATCATCGATGTTTGCCGTTGCCGCCCTCACAGTCAGCGATCCCGAATACAAGTATCAGTTACTTTCGTGTCCTGATCTAAAAGAAGTATTCTTACAATTAACTAGATTTCTAGCGGAAATGGATGTCTAAACCCGTTTGATAATGGCGTGACCTTCAAAACTCCTAAGCAAGTGGTGTAACCATGTCCGTTCACGGTCAAGCGAAAAAAGTCACGACGCACACGCTTCAAGAAATGAAACGAGCCGGTGAGAAAATTACTATGCTGACCGCCTACGATTATTCGCTGGCAAAGCTGGTTGACAGCGGTGGTGTTGATGTCATACTGGTTGGAGATTCTGCGTCAAACGTTATGGCTGGACAGGTGACCACAGTTCCAATGACTCTAGACCACATGATTTACCATGCACAGTGTGTCAAACGAGCGGTAGACCGTGCATTAATTGTCGTCGATATGCCTTTTGGGACCTACCAAGGTAATTCAGCAATTGCTCTTGAATCAGCAATAAGAATAATGAAAGAAGCCGAGGGCCATGCCGTAAAATTGGAAGGCGGCGAAGAAATTGTCGAGTCTATAAAACGCATTTTGACGGCTGGTATTCCAGTAATGGGGCATCTAGGATTGACCCCGCAATCAATATACAAATTCGGCACATACACCGTTAGGGCAAAAGAAGACGACGAAGCCGCGAAATTAATTGAAGATGCAAAAATTCTCGAAGCGGCAGGATGTTTTGCCATCGTTTTAGAAAAAATTCCTCGTGATTTAGCAAAGCAAGTTAGTGAGGCTGTGAGCATTCCAACCATAGGAATTGGCGCCGGGCCAGATTGTGATGGCCAAGTATTGGTTTTGCATGACCTACTTGGGATAACAATGGATTTCTCACCGCGATTTCTACGACGCTACCTGAATCTTGCCGAATCGATACACAGTGCAGTTGAGCACTATTGCAGCGATGTCCGCAGCGGCGACTTTCCTAATGACTCTGAAAGTTATACTTCATAGACCTACGCTGTAGAACAGCAGTGCTCCCGAAAATGCGCCAATATCTACTGCGAAGGCGTGCCAAACACCATACCTAAACGGCGGCAGTTCAAACCGCCCCCATGAGGTTGAAATCCACACCCACAACAAAAGGGCGCCATAGCCACCGCAAAATAAAGCGCCCCAGCCAGAAAACCATACCATGAAAAAAATTGTTCCGGGTAGCGCCAGACCCAACGTATACTCATACCACCGGGAGGCTTGGTCCCTTACTAAAGTAAAATACAGCAGCGGAGAAAGTAGTACCGAGCATAAAATTGCCCCCTGTGGTGGAGATGGATACCCGTAGATAGGTGTGATATATTGTTGAAAGATGATGCCGACAATCACGCCAAATACCGCAGGGGCGATTATATGCCGAAAACCTGTTTGAAAGTCTAGTCCTTCCACTCGATCAAGATTAGACTCATTAGACGAACTAGCGTATAGTGACGTTTCACTGTTAGTCTCGTCCATACACTAGCCAATATTTGCTGGTGTTTGAGTCTTAGGGAATTTATCCGATTATCCGTTTATGATATAGCCAACCTACTGCTACGCCACCACATGGCGCAGGGCGAAATAGTTGCGGGTTGCTTGGCACCCCACCCACCACACTTAGTTTATGCAGAGAATCCCGAACAGAATGAACCCGTTGCTGAAGGAGGATGGGAGCAGTTGAGATGGGGCTATGAGCGATTACGTGAATCACTCAAGGATGTCGAATACGATGCCATCGTCATTCTCTCCCCGCATTGGCAGACTTATGTAGGAACTCACTTCTTAGGCCTGGAGAACTTTCAGAGCCTTTCAGTCGATCCAGTATTTCCAAACTTATTTCGCTATCATTATGACATGAATGTTGACGTCGAGTTAGCAAAACAAATCCATGACAAAGCAGAGAGTGCTGGACTAGCAGTAAGGATGATGACCAATCCCGATTTCCGCGTCGACTATGGTACTATCACCACAGGACACATGTTCAGGCCGCAGTGGGATAAGCCGCTCGTCGTGATTTCAAGTAACCGCTCTAGAGCATATTATTCGGTTGAAGTCATGCAAGAGATGATGATTGAATTGGGCAGAGTTACTCGTGAGGCGATTTTAGAAAGCGGCAAGAAGGTTGTCGTATTAGCCAGCAATTCGTTATCACATAGGCACTTCACGACAGAGTCTGAAATACCTGAAGACATGAGTAAAGAACATATCACGAGCCACGCCATGCATCTCTGGGATATGCGAATAATTGATTACATGAAGTCTGGTCAATGCCAAAGGATAATCGATGAAATGCCGGAATTCACCGAGCAGGCTATTGCCGAAACAGACGGTGGCGCATTCACATGGTTGCTGTCCACTCTCGAAGTCCCAAAATATCCTGCAATACTGCACGGATATGGCACCATAATTGGAACTGGAAATGCCATCGTTGAATGGCCAGTATATCGACACAAGGCGGTGTGAGCATGGCCGGTGGCGAGATTATTGAGTCATTTATCGTCCCAGTCCACCCACACACTGTCCTGGCTCCAGAACAAAATCAGGGTTGGCAAAACCTAAGGAAAGCATATGATGATGCTGCGCAAATAATCAAAGACAAAGAAGCCGATCTACTGATTATTTATTCTACAACCTGGCCCAGCATAATCGGTCATCAGATAATTTCAGACCCAAACCCAGAGTGGGTAATGGTCGATCACGATTTCCATGACTTGGGTTCAATACACTATTCATTCAACATCGATGCAGAATTTGCTAAGCAGTGGAATAAAGAGAATCATGCTCGAGGACTGCAAAGCCGTTGCGTAAATTACCATGGATTTCCTATTGATGTTGGTTCAGTTGTTGCCTTAACACTATTGAATCCGGACAACAAAATACCGGCAGTTATTGTATCGTCAAATGTTTATGCCGATCGAAGCGAGACGACTGTCTTGGCCAAGGCGTGCAAAGATTTGGTCCACAAGACAGGACGAAAAGCGGTAGCAATAACTGCGATGTCGTTGTCAAACCGTATGTTCACCGAACACATTGATGCCAAAGACGATCGCATACACTCACTGAAAGATGACGAATGGAATAGAAAGATATTGGAATTCTTAGGCCAAGGGCGACTGGAGGATGTGAGTCAATTATCGAGAACAATCCAACAACAAATAAGAGTCCAAAAAGTCGTCAATTTCAAGCCAATGTGGTGGCTTTCGGCAATCAATGACAATCGTAACGACCTAACTGGCAATGTGTTATCGTATGAAGCGATTAATGGGGCAGGTTGTGCAGTCGTTAACTTAAATCCAACCTCGTCTGGATTTGGTGATAAAGAGTATGATGAAGACGAGGTTGAGGTGTTTGCCGGAGAAAGGGGCGTACTCGATGCAGCAACCAAGAATACTGAGACATCCAAAACTAACTCAGGACCCAAATTATGGGAGCCGACGGAAGCTAAGGGCTCAGTAAATACTGAGTCAGCACCAAAACCAGTTGGTGCATACCCTCACGCCAGGCGGGTCGGCGATTTGATTTATCTCTCTGGTGTTGGTCCGAGACAACCAGATACCAATACGATACCGGGCGGGCCAATTCAAGACGCTGAAGGGAATAAATTGGATTACGATATCAAAGCACAAACTCGTGCTGTTGTGGAAAACATCGCAAGAATCTTGGAAGAAGCTGGTTCGTCAATTGATAAAGTGCTTGATGTCACGTCATTCCTCGTCGATATGGACCGTGATTTTCAAGGCTATAACGAAGTTTGGGCTGAGACTTTGGGCAAAGTAGGGCCTACTAGAACTACGCTTGCAATTAGAGCCCTTCCAACACCTATTGCTGTTGAAATGAAAGTTATCGCTGGTATCTGAATTACCGGAATACGGATAAAATACTACAATTTATTTAGTAATCAATAACTACTATCGGTTGATACCGGTAGTCAATCAAGGTATTACGAACGATATTCGGCGATTATCAGGATAAGCGAGGCATGATAATGGACATCAAAACTACTACTGGAAAGTTGCTAAAAGGCGATATTACTGGTGTTGTCGACGACGTCAAAACCACCATCAAGCGCTCACTTTCCTTGGTTGGGGTAATTATTGTCACGGTAGCCGCAAGCATCGGCTCAGGATTGTTCGTTTTACCTTCATTTGCTGCTGCTGTCATGGGACCAGGTATCTGGCTGGCGTTTCTGCTTGCTGGAATTGTCTTTTTGCCCGGAGCATTATCCAAATCAGAGTTGGCCTCGGCAATGCCCGTCAACGGTGGTGCCTATGTTTACCTTGAACGCTCATACGGACCGTTAATTGGAACAATAAGCGGTCTGGGATTATGGGCATCTTTCCTACTTAAGTCAGCCTTTGCTCTAATCGGTTTCTCTGCCTACATGTATGCGGTAACAAATTATTTCGATATTACAACAAATTCTACCTTTGTAATAATGTCAGCACTGTTGTTGATCACGATTCTCAACATTCTTGGAATAAAGAAAGTAAAGGCGTTCCAAACGCCAATTCTAGCCCTTACAACTCTCCTTATTCTCATTATTTGTGCCATGCAATTATTCGAATCAAGTTTCGACTTTTCTCGCCCGATGGATGGGGCAATAGATATGTCGACAAGTGACCCAATTTTGGTCGCTGAGGCTGCTGCTCTGGTATTTGTTGCATATGCTGGCATCTACAAGGCTGGCGCCTTGGGTGGTGAGGTTAAAAATCCGGAAAAAAATCTGCCGCAAGGGATGTTGATTTCCCTACTACTCATTACCCTACTATATGTTATTGTCACATTTATCATGATGGGAGCTATTGAAGGAGAATGGTGGCTAGATGCAAATGGCTCGCCGAGAGAAGACCCAATCTTTGCTTTTGTCGACGCTGTTGCAGCGACCAAAATAGGCATTGCCATGGCATTCCTTGCGTTTTTGACGATGATTTCAGGAGCTCTATCTGGCCTGCTCGCCGCTTCTAGATTCTTGTTTGCCATGGCCAAAGATTGTTTGCTGCCCAGCAATCTGAGTGAAACGAACGAAAAATTTGGCACCCCTCACTGGTCAATAATATTAACAGGGGTGGCCATGGCAGTTTGTATTCTAACACTTCCAGTAAAAGATGTTGCCAAACTAGCATCAGGATTCCAAATAATGGTAATTGTGGCATTGAACGCGTGCGTAATGGTCCTTCGACGAGATGACCCAAAACACGACTGGTATCAGCCTACTTACCAATCACCGCTATATCCATATGTCCAAATTTTCGGTATCATCGCCGGAGGGACCTTGGTGGCGTTAATGGGTATCAAAGCAGTTATCGGGGCAGTTGCTGCAATAGTCCTGGGATTCTCGAGTTACAAGATATATGGTGAAAAAAACTACCATGCTAACCAAGAAAGCGA
>CEUU01056138.1_pt1 | contig 11366 bp, 6 predicted proteins | sample 531321 | NCBI WGS metagenome assembly CEUU01 (sample SAMEA2622658, study PRJEB7988) | marine metagenome | isolation source: saline water (ENVO:00002010), including
TCGTTTCCAAGTCTAATATCTACAATTTGGTTACTAGGTAACCCTAGTTCAATATTATCAGTCTCATTTCTATTTATGTTATTGGTTTCGTAAGTATTAAATGACAAATGAGTTGGAAGCATTGAAAATAAAAACTGAAAATATAAAAAGATGTATAAAAAATTATTATTCACAAAATATATTTCCTATACAATCAGAATCATCACAATCAATATTTCCATCGCCATCATCATCAACATTATTTGAACAATCACTTTCTTCTAAACAATTTATATTTTCTACACAATCGTCTGAGCATTGACTACATTCATAATATGGTGATTCTTCACTACAAGTGCTATCACCACACGATAAAATTTCAACAACTACTTCATCGTTGTTTTGAATAGATTCTCCAACTTTATCTTGAATTATAAACTTAAATAAAACAGGGCCATAACCTCCACAATCATTTGAGGGCCTTGTTGGAATTGATGTTTTGTAAACTATTGTAGAATCATTTAAGACTGAATCAGGCTGTAAAATCCAAGATGGATCACTTTGATAACCTAAATATTCATCTGGTGATAAAATATAATGATCACATTCATCTGTATACGAGTAATCTTTTGTAAGAAAATCTGAATTAATAAAATATATTGCATGATCAATATCTTCAATTCCATTTCTGTCCATAATAGTAATACCAACATCAAGTGTATCCCAATTTGAAATACCTAAATAAAAAATAGATGGATATTCAATATCAATAATTTCAGGAATGAAATTTTCTTCTAAGTTTATTATATAATTTTCTGTTATTAATTGATTATTACCAGATATAATATTTTCAAGATAATAGTTTTTTCCATATTGAAAATTATTTAGTGAAAATTTAATTGAATATAGTCCATCATTTGGTAAGATATCACCATCTAAACCCAGATCATTTATATTCAAAGTATCAATTAATTCACTATCATCTGAAATTATTGATGTAATGGATGTTACTTTATCATAATTAATTATTTTTATTTCTATATACATTGAATCACTATCAAAGGAATAATTTGTACGAAAAGATTCAATATATATAGTTTGATTATCGTTAGAATTAAGAGGAATATCACAATTATAAATAAATAACATAACTATAATTAGGATTTTACGATTCATTTGATACCTTTAATGCTATCCATTCATCTTTTCTCAATTGTTGATTTACTTTAAGACTATTTTTTTCACATATTTCAAAAACATAATCATAATCATCAATTAATAAGCCAGTTAAGATAATTTGGCTTTTTGAACTTTTTAATTTAGGAATTAATTTTAAAATAATATTTTTATTTATATTTGCAACAATGATATCATAATCATATTTATTCCACAACAATACATCTTGGTTATAAAAACCTATTTTATTTTTAAGCTCATTTATTTCAACATTATATTGAAAATTTTTAATACAGTCCTTATCTATTTCAACAGCATCTACATTTTCAGCTCCAAGCATTTTAGATGTTATGGCAAGTATACCACTTCCTGTCCCCAAATCCAAGACCGATGAAGATGAAGAAATCATTTCTTCTAGTAATTTAATTGCTAAAAATGTAGTTTGATGATGACCTGTACCAAACGCCATTCCAGGTTCTATTTTAATGGTTATATTAGATTTCGATTTTTTGTCCCAACTTGGAATAATTACTATTTTTTTTCCTATTTTAACTGGACTAAAATTATCCTTCCAAGATAGATGCCAATTTTCTTGTTCAATAAAATTAAAAGTCCAGTCAAAATCTAACTTTTGATTATATAATTTCAAACGATGATTAACTTTATTTTGCAAATTATTATTAAAGTATAAGCTTGTAAAATTATCATTTACAATACTACCAATTGCTTCATTATTAAAATACGCTATTAAAATATCAATATCTTTTTGAACACCATATAACTTGAATTCAATCCACTTTTGTTTATTCATTATTGGTTATCTTCCATGAAAATTAAAGTAGTTACAACATTCCCAACCATTTCTAATGTATTTTTTGAACAGTTTTCTGGGACATCACTTAAAGTATGCCAATAATTTGTATCAGCATTTGGGTATTCAAAATCTATGATGTCAATAGAAGGTATACCAGAATTTAAATAAAGAACTCTATGATCATCATAAACAGCCTGACCTATTTCTCTTTTAAACTGATGATATCCTAAATCATTTGCAATATCCCAAACTTTATATACTAATTCAGGTGCCTGTTTAAGTGAAAAAATTTCCATAGGAAAACTTGGTTCTTTGTCAGCGACCATGTCAAGACATATTGCATACCTAGGTAAAGGTAAAGGCATATTTTTTGTAAATTCAAGTGTTCCCAAACCAAAACCATTAATATCCCCAGATTGACCCATATCTTCACCATCAAGAAAAAGTAAATCAACACCAATATTATATAGAGAGTTTTTATTTAACATATCAGCTAATACCATTAAAATTGCAATGCCACTTGCACCATCATTTGCACCTAAGATAGGTAAATTTCTGTTTTCTTTTATTGGGTCCTTATCTGCTATTTCTCTAGTATCCCAATGAGCCATAAACATAATTCTGTTATCTCTTTCAGGATAAAATCTACACATATAGTTAGTTAGCTCTAATTCTAAATTCTTATATGGATGCTTTATTTTTTCATTCATAATTTCTAATTTATGTGATTTAGAAAGTAAATAATCTTCAAAATATTTTTTTGTTTTTAAATGTCCTTTACTACCAGGGTATCTTGGACCAATTTCACATTGTTCTAATAAAAATTGGAAAGCCATATCTCCACTAAAAAAAGGTGTATTTTGTGCAAACAGACAACTTATAAAAAAAATAATAATCTTCATTTTATCCTTGAATTTTTATTTTAATTGAAAAACCAAAATCTCTTTCTGTTCTCTTACCGGAAGTTAAATTATCAATAAACTTATAATCAAAATGTAGACCACCATTTACCCATCTTGTGAAAGAATATGTTAACTCTGGTCTAATACTTATATTTTTTGTATTATCAATCTGTGAAGAATCATCGTTTGGTTGAACTTTAGTTTTTATGCTATTATCATATGACATTCTCAATTTAAATGTTATATCATTCTCAATATTAAAATCTCTAAAGAAGAAAATTGGAATATATAATCCTCCTTGTTTGCTATAAGATACATCAGATGTAATTGTATTTGATAATAATCTTTCAGTAGTTCTGCTAGTACCTCTATCATTTTTAATTGATAACGTTTGACTAAAAGTACTATTGATATTTATTGGATTTTGTCCTTTAAATTTAAAATTCAAGCCAATTAGTGGTTTAAACTGGTGTAAATATTCCTCACTTTGAATGCCTGTTTCATTTTCAGTTTGACTTAATTCTCCTTTATATGCGTGCGTTAAAGTTATATTATTAAATATTTTATTTATTAAAGGTAACTTATGTAATCCAGACCAATTTAAGTCCCAGTTAGGTATAGGAACATTTTTTTTATTTATACCCGGCAACATATCGTCTCCTCTTAAACCTACAGGTAAAACAGATTTTAATCTAGTGATTGTAGTAGAATTGTTTTGTTGTGTAGTGGTAGTTTGCTTATTTATAAAATTGAATTTTATAACAATGCCTGATAACAAATTTAAACCACTTGTCAGAGATAGATCTCTACTAATTTTGTTTACCCAAGATTCGGTAATATTTGGTGCATTATTAATCCCAGATAAGTTAGAAAAATTAGTCCCAAAAATTTCATTCTGCATTGAATACAAACCAAACCTATAAAAATAATCAGGCATTTGATCTGGTAATAATCCAGATTCTGAATTATTAATTGTAATTGAGTACGATGCACTTATAGGAGATAAACGAGTTGCTATTTTATGAATGGGATTAATTACAAATCTTACATATTTATTTTGTACATTATAATTTCTCTTGCTCGATTGGTTTCTGTTTCTATTTCTATTTCTGCCGGGCCTTGAATTTGACGAACTACTTGTATTATTTTCAGGGGTATAAAATGTCTCAATAAAGTCTTTAGTATTAAAATTAAAACTAGATTTTAATGTATTATCAGAAGCTATAGTAGAGTAGTCATCTGCTACTTTTAATCCCCAAGAAAATTTTGAATTATACGTAAATGTAGGTCTCAACCATCTAAGTTTATCCATTGATAAAGTATTAGAAAGCTGTTCACTCATATTTGTAACTAAACCAGGATTTAATTTTTCAATAGCTTTGATTCTTGCGTTTCTACTATTTTTAAATTCAATCAAATCGCTTTTTATATTTTTTGAATAACTACTTACAATTGAGTTTGTAAATTGATACGTTAAAGAAAAATCTCTAATTAAATCAAAACCTTCCGTTAAATTCTCCTGACCATTTCTGTATAATTTAGTATTTGTGTCTTCATTAAATTTCATATTTGTTTGAATTTTTTTTGGCGACCAAAATAATTTTGATTCAGATAAAGTTTTTCCTATTATTGGAGCTGACTCTATAAATTTCAAAGGTCTCCAGTAATTTTCGTTACTAAACTGATACGAATATGCTAAATTTAACGAATACGATTGACTTACATTGCTTGCAATAGATAAATCAGAGCTCTTTCTATATGAAGCAGATAAATTAGTACTAAATTTATCAAGTGTATATTTCAACCACCACTTGTCAGACCTAGTGGTTTTTTTGAAGGATGTTGACATAGAAATTGATTCACTCATTGTTTTTATAGAATCAGGGGCATTAGACACTTCACCAACTAATATATCAGTACCAGTCCTATATTTTGGAGTTGACACAGAGGTAGAATAATTAATACTTATTGGTGTTTTTATACCCCATTGTGCAGGTAAAATTTTATCAGGATTAAAATTTGAATTGAATGTAATTTTGTCAGTAGTTGTACCGGATCCTAAACGTTCTTGAAGCGTTCTAAATTCTGCTTCTCTCCTTTCAAAAGAAGAATTAAATGATAAAAGATCAGCAAAATTAATATCAGTTTTTATTCGGTAGGCTTGACCTTTAGTTCTTTTTACATCAGTAAATCTCATTTCGTTTATTAAAACACTTCCATAAATTGATGAAACAGAATCGATATTATGAACTCCTATAATGATTTGATTTATTCTGTCAATTGATGGATCACCTTTAATATTTATTTTTTCATATGTTGTCCCTGATCCAGACTCCCAAAACCAAATATCATTTTCAATATCATAACCCTTATAATCATTTGGATCATCATAAATTAAATTGTAATTAAAATCTTCAAACAATTCTCCATAGTCATATTGAAAATTACCTTCAGTTCCTTCATCAGTATCCCATTGTCCATTTAAATTTTGATCGACAAAGTTATCTCCATTAGGATCATTTAAATTACATTCTATACAATTTTGATTCCAATAAATTTGACCACAAACTAAAATTTCATTATCATCTGCAGGGAAATAAAGTTCATTAAAACCTATTGATGTATCTATTTGTTCAGAATCTATTAAATCATTTATGATATCTTCATAAGTAAATAAATTACCTGTTGAACCACCACATCCATTTTCATATTCATTAAGAGTGCTATCAATTCCAATATCTTGATATGTTTCTAAGTTAAAAATAGTTTCTTTTTTCTTAGATATTTGACCCAAATTAATATCAATAAAATTATTTTTATTAGCCCAAAGATTTGTATTTTCTATTGAAACAGGTTTTACAACTTCGTAGTAATTATCATTATCTAAACCAAATTGAAAAATAAGTTGAACAGTTGTATCATTTTGAGTCCAAACATTATCATTGAAATTAGGTATACCATGAACATGCATTTTGAGTTTATCATAGATGAAAAAACTATTTTTTTTATCGTTTGATAAAGATTCAAATGATCGTTTAATAGCTAATGTACTTAATGGACTAATCCCAGAATTATTAAAATCTAATACTAATGCCTGTTCTTTCGACTTTATATTGTATACTTTGTCTTCTTCAACGATTGCATCAGATGGTGAAGAATACCACCCATCGTCTTCTGTATTAGCTACAGAAGCACCAAAATCCTCATCTTCGATCCATTGATCATCATTCCAAATATAATTTGATTCAATGCAGGACTGCTCATCTAAAATTGATGAATCGTCAACACAAAATCCATTATTAGATTTACCAAGTTCTATCCATTTATTACCAACAAGTTCTATTTTAGCTATTTGAATTTTGTTTGTAGAATTTGAATTGATATTATTCATCCATAATCTTAGCGATTTAACATCACTCCACTCAACTTCCAATGCGTTATTATTTGTTGTTATTTTTTCGAAATCTGAAAGAAAAATTCTGTATAGTTTCCAATCTGTATCAACAAATCCATCATTAGTAGGTGTACCAACTTCAGTAGGTTTAAAAGAAGTAGTAAAATAACTATTTATATTGTCAAGTGTAAAATTATTATTTAAATCTTCTGTATCTGGATAGGTATAACCTTCCATTAATGAATTACCTTCAGTACCATTTTTTTGTGAATAATCTATTGGTGTAATATTTGGATTATATGACCAGTTATCTTGATTAGGATCAGGGTTGGTGTTTATATCAAATGTTGATTGTTCAGTTTGTTCTACACAGCCACCTTCTCCATCCTCAAAAATATCAGTACAACCATCCAACCCAGTATCCTCTCCATCATCTAAAATAAAATTACCTATACCTGAATTATCTGGCTTATCCTCAGTATCTAAACTTCCGTTCGTATTAATATCTTCACTGATATATCCAATATCAATATGTAATGTTGCATCAGAATCTTCTATTTGAGATGAATTAAACCAAATTTCTAAAAACTTTTTATCACTTTGGTTAGTACTACCTTGATAAAAATTAGTAGTAACACCATTCCAATCAGAATCACTCTCAGCATTAAAATCTAAAACGAGTGTTTTTGTTGTATTATTACCAGCTCTTGAAGATGTTTCTTTATTAGGCCATATGTCTGTGGTATTAACATCCTGATAAGGATTGTACCAATACATTTTCGATCTTTCATCGTGATTTAAAAGTTCGTTATCAAAACTATTGATTGGAGGAGAGGATAATTTCCAATGTTTATCCATTACGCTTGGTGATAATATTATTTTAGAAGATTCAAAATCATCTAAAAAAGCCTGACCTAATGGATTAGGGTTTGGAGTAACTTGTGCGTATTCCCCTTCAATGGAAAATTTTGAAGGAGACGTAGTTTCAATAAATGGTAATGCGTCTACTGCACTAGTCAAAATATTAAATTCATTTGAATATCTTCCATTAATATCCCATATGAAATTCCTTAAAGGTTCGTATCCAATATCGACTTTATCATCCATAATTGTTTGATTGTAATATAATGCAGTAAAGCCAATAAAATTGTTTTCTCCTAAATCCATTTCCATTCTAGTACCTGCCATTAATTTTTGATCAAAAGAAACAAGTTGATTTTCTTCATAATTTACATTTACGCTTGAAGCAGGGTCTATTGCCATTCTACCTAATTCAGAATCAGTGAAAGTAATGCTTCCACTGAAATAATCAATAACGTAGTCTTGATTTCTAATTAAATTTTGTCCATTAACAATAACCTCCTCACTCCCCTCTACTACCATAAAACCTAATGTCATTGTTGAACTTCTTTCTGAATATTTTACTTTAAAATAAAATTGATGCTCACTTTCTAATTCTTGTGAATTATTTGATGTAGAAAAATACATTGCAGGACCTTCATCTGGATAACCATCATTATCGCTATCATTAATAAAACCTTCATCATCATATATATCCACTAAATCTGGATGCTGATTACCCCAATTTACACAATTAAGATTATTACTATTATCAATATTATAACATTCTGACTGATAAGAAAAAGGTCTATAGAATGGTAGAATTATTTCTCCATAAAATGGATTGATTATTGATGAAACATTATCAATAATTCCATCACCACCTTCAATTTCTTCTCTTTGTGTGGAACTATTAGATAGACTATCTAAACCAAAAATATGTAAAAAAGATTTACCTTGCGGACTAAACGTTTCAGTTCCGGTAAGACCTTTGGAGTGTACAATTTCTAACTCAAAATCATCCATATTTATTTGTCTAGCTCCTAAGTCGTAAACATTTTTAAACATTAAAGACCAAGTGTCTTTTGATGGATCAGATATACCTTCTCTTTTTATGAGTTTTAATTGAATAGGCGAATCTGGTTCACATTCTAAATTATCATCATTACTATCGCAAAATTCCGTATAGTTCTCATCAGAGTCCTGAATATTATTATTCTGTGTACCCTCCCCAATTTCGTATAATCCATTATTATTTTCATCAAAATAATTATCGCCATTAGGATCAAATTCACTGCACTTTTCACAATCTGTATTTGTCCAATAAAGTAAACCACAAATCAAAATATCATTTCCATCTTCTGTTGTATAAATCATTTGATTTAAACTATCTATTGATTCTAATTGTTCTAAATTTATCAACTCTTGTAAGATACTAGAATACGATAAATTAGTTAAAACTGTATCAATTTTTGAACCACATCCATTTTCATAATTATCAAATACTCCATCCAAACCAGTATCAAATAACTCATCGCCAGTTGCTATGTAATCATAATCTGTATATGTTTGTTCCTCTTCAATAATATTATTTATATTATATGCTACTGCTAATGCACTACTTCCAACTGATGAACTTAATCTAAAATAACCTCCTTTTTCATAGAGCGTATAATCAACATCTTTTGCTAATTTGATCCAATATCCAGTAATAGGTGTTTCTTGAAATCCTGGATCGGGATTTAAATAAGCAACTCCTTCAACGTAAGCAGTTTCAGAACCTGGATTTTGTATTTGTTTATACAAATTAAAATTTGTGACTTCACGTATGAATCCATCCTCATTTGCTGGATATGTATGCAATCCATCACTCAAAGGATAAAAATCATATTTAAAGTTTTCATCAATGAAAAAATATCTATCTTTTACGAAATTATAGTCTTTAATTTCTATATCTGAGCTAGTTTCATCTCCTGATTTAGATTTTGATGATTTTTTAACTTGTTCTCTTGATAAAATAGTAGTCATTGACAAAGGACCTAACTGTTTGACTGCTTTGATACCAAATAAACCCTCACTTTTACCACTTCCATATGTTACAAATTGTGTTGATGGTAAAGATAAACTTATATTACCCGCATCGACACTTTTTAAAATCTCATCATCTTTACCCTCATACTTTATCAATATGTCATTTTCCCAAGAAAAATCTGCCTCAGAATTTTGATCAACTAATACAGATATTCTTTCACCTACTGTGCCCTCAATATTAAAACTCTGCTTTTGATCTATTTCCAAATCCCAACTTTGATCTTCCCTTGAATTGGTATTAACTAATTCTTGATCTTGAAAAATAACTTGACCAGTTATATCGATGTTACCTCTAATATTTAAAGCTACTTCTTGATCGCCTATATCAGCAATATTCACTCTTAAAGCCCGACTACTGGATCCCTTTTTATTTCTCTTCTTCTTAGTAAACTTTTCTGTAAATTTTTTATATATCTGCTCTCTTTCATTCTGATATAAATTTGATTTCTTATACCAAGAAAGTTTTACTATTGATGGAATTCTTAATTGTACATCATCAAATGTCTGATATATACCGAAACTGTTTTCAATTAAAATTGATTCGTTAAAATCTTTATACAAATTTATAAAAAGATTAAATTTTCTATGATCTTTTCTTGGAACTACAATATCAAAGAAATGATTATTCCAAAGTGAGTCAGAGGTCTTTAAAGCTAATGTTTTTGGAATATTTTCAAAGGGTTTAATTATTTGCGGTAACAGATTCTTAGTATGAATAGAATGTAAAATTATTCCTTCATTTTCTTCTGAACGCAGAAAGCCTATTAAGGTAAAAAATATTATTTTTACCCATAGATATTTATGAACAAGTTCATTCAAAAATTTATTTGATTTATATAAAGACAGCACATTAACAGTGTGTCGCTAGGCAAGCTCCCCTCTAGACTTAATATTTTTATTAAGAATAATTCCATTTTTGATTAAAAGTTGTACCATACTTTTAATTGCTATACCACGATGTGATATTTTATTTTTTTCATTCATATTCATTTCTGCAAAAGTTTTTTTATACTTTGTGACATAAAATAAGGGATCATAACCAAAACCTCCAAGACCTTTTATTTCTTTCATTATATAACCTTTAACAATTCCCTCACAAGTAAGTTCCATATTTGAATCTTTATATGCCATAACTGTTCGAAATTGAGCTTTTCTATCTTGATGAGGTATATTTTTAAGATCATTTAACATTTTGTTGATATTATCTAAATATGAGCAATTTTTGCCTGCATATCTAGCTGAAAAAACGCCTGGCGCACCATTAAGTGCATCAACTTCTAAGCCCGTATCATCACCAATGCAGGGTAATCCTGTTTTTTTATAAACCTCCCTTACTTTAATTAAAGCATTTTCTTTAAGAGTTAATCCATTTTCTTCAATTTCTCCAATTGATGGAAATTGATCTAAAGTTTTTACATTTACTTTAAAATTTTTTAATTCAAACAAAATCTCTTTACATTTATCTTTATTGTGTGTTGCTATAACTAAATTCATATCATTTAATTTTACCCATCCTGATAACCATTTATTTTTATTTTTAATTTCATGAAATTTTACTGATAATGTTATTTTATTATCACATACTGCAAATAACTCTAATTCACTCTTTTTCTTATTGATATTTTTAACTTCAAAATGACGCCACCCTTTTATTCTATTTAAAGATGTCCACTTTGAGCCCTGATAATTTTTCATATCTAATAGGTTTTTTCAATTTCAAACATTGTAACCTGATTATCTTCAATATTATAAGTTATTGAATTTGGATTACAACAGACGGTACAATCCTCAATCAGTTCAACCAATTCTGAACAATAAGATAATTCAATCTGAACAAAATTTTCTTGAAAACAATATGAGCAATTATATTTTTTATATGTTAGCATAACTTTAATTTAAAATACTTATGATTTAAATTAAATAAGAGTTAGTATTGATTAATATTATTTATTTTATCTATTTGAGATTAATATCTCTGTGTATTAATTTTGATACTCAGAAACTGAAAATCAGTAGTTTTTTAATATAAGTTTTAAGTGGTTCGGTAGCTCAGTTGGTAGAGCACAGGACTGAAAATCCTGGTGTCGGTGGTTCGATCCCGCCCCGAACCACAACTAAGCTCTTCTCAATTGAGGAGCTTTTTTATTTATTCAAGTATAGTATTATTTTT
>CEUU01113674.1_pt1 | contig 11335 bp, 22 predicted proteins | sample 531321 | NCBI WGS metagenome assembly CEUU01 (sample SAMEA2622658, study PRJEB7988) | marine metagenome | isolation source: saline water (ENVO:00002010), including
ATTGATATTGATATTAGAAATAAAGATCTTATTAATAAAAATATAGTAGATAGATTTAATATGGTTTTTAAAAATAATATTTATATCAGCAAAATTAATGATTACGAAGATATTTCAATAATGTTTTGGAGATCATCTCAACCCAAGGGGAATGGAATACCGCCAAACCTTCAAATTTTAAAAGATTATAATATTGGTTTCTGTGGAGATTGGTTTGATTTTGAAGGTTTTGGAAAAGTTGAAGGAGCAATTATAAGCGGTTTAGAACTGTCAAAGAAGATTATAAATTTTCTTTAAATAATTTATTAACTATTATTTTTAAATCAGGGGTATTATTAAAAATTAATTTATTTTTTTTTGGATATTTACAAATAGATTTTTCTTTTTCTTTAAACAATAACCATCCTTTGTGAAAGTCCATAATAGATTTAGATTCACTTTTTCCTCTCTCTAATATATCTCTTAAAATAATTCTTTTAAGACAAAAACTTTTTTTCATCTTTAGTGAGATTATAAGATAATCTTCTTTTGGTATATATTTAATTACTTCTTCAGCAAAAATTCCTTCTACTATGAGAAAATCTATAAAATTACTTTCTTGAAAAGATTTCTTTATTAATTTTTTTTTAAAGTTATATTTATAATTATGTTTAATTTTTTTATTTTTTATAATTTCATAAATATCAGATCTTAATAATTTAATATTAAAGCTTATTTTTCTATCAAAATAAGAATTGATTATTTTAGAAAGTATCTTACTTATTAATCCTGTTTTATAATAATTATCTGTGCTTAAAAGATAGCTATTCTTTATTTCTCTTAAAAGATTAATTCCAAGTGTTGTTTTTCCACTGCCAGAAGGTCCACAAATTATTATAAATTTCATTTCAACATATTATCTACTACATATTATGTATTAAGTTTAGATTTTCGTAAAACAAAAATTATCTAATAGATTTTATGAAAATTAAAAAGAATGAAAGATCTTTAGTTATAAAAAATTAATTTTTTAAAATTTATTTTTATTTTTTTGATTTATAAACTTGCATCATATTTAAAAATGTGTCTTTATATAATTGTAAATAAATAACTAATTTTCCTTTGAATTATTAGTCTCCTAATAAATCATCATTTTAAATTTAATTTTTAAATTGATAGGAATATTTTTTATTAATTACTTCTTAGATTAAATGTTTTCAAAAATCTTAAAAAAAGTAAAATTGTTCTTTGGCAAAAAAGAAGTTTCTAAGGCTACAAAACCTAAGAAAATTACAAAAGCCTCTAAAACAAGCAAATCATCTAAAGCCACAAAGACAGCAAAGGTTTCTAAAACTCCAAAGGGTAAAAAACAAGAAGTTAAATTGTTAATAGAAAGCTTTACCTCTTTACCTGGTATTGGATCTAAAAGTGCTAAAGCATTTTATGAGGCTGGATTTAAATCTACTAACCAAATCATTTCAGCAAATGATGAAGAGCTTTTAGCAGTTCCTGGGGTAGGTATTAATCTTGTGAAGAAATTAAGAGATTACAAATCTTAATAACCTTTCAGAAAAATAAAATCTTTCAGAGTAATTTTAATAAGAATTATTCTCTGATAGTTATTAATCTCGAATTTTAATAATTAATTAGTAATATTTATTTTAAATAATATATTGAACTAATTGATATTTTATTTGATACTTATCTTCTTCTTGCTTTTCTTCTTTGCTGTAACTTCCTCTTATATTTTTCTATGGGTGTTTCATGATGTCTTAAACGTTTAAGGTCTGCAAATATTCCAGCTTTTGATACTTGTCTCTTGAATCGCCTTAGAGCTGATTCAATACCTTCATTTTCTCCAACTGTTACTTGTGTCAAAATTAATTAATATATTTAAAATATTATATCACTTAAAGTTTTATTTCTGTTTACTCCTTTTTTTATATTAAGGTAAATCAGTCTTATATTTTTTGTTAAATCTTCTAAGTTTATATTTTCGCTCTTCCTCTTTATAGTTATCTTTATTCTCCCAAGGGAAAATAATCCATTTATCATTTTCTATTAAATAAATACTTTCCCACCATAGTGGCTTTTTTCTGCTAAAAATAACAAAATATCTAGCATTTTTGATATTACGATACTTTTTTAATGTTTCACCACTATCAAAAATATCATCAACTAAGAGGCAATTATCTTTTGGTCTATCTAATAATTTCATATTTAATTTATGGCTAAGAGATACTGCCAGACAAACTCCCCCTCTTGGGATTCCATAAATACCAGAATATTCTGTATTATTAACCTTATTACTAATTTTATCCACACAATAATCAAAATCTTCCCATGAAAAAATAAGAGTCATATCTATTCTTTCTCTTTTATATTTTGCGCATAATTTGAGGCTATTAAACTTAAAAGTGCCAGTACTTGTTCGTTCGGGCAATTTGTTGTTTTGATAAGTTTATTACACTCTATGATTATGTTTTTATAAGTTTCTTCAACAATACCATTCATTTCTTCTTGGTTAAAGGAAAATTTATTAGTCATAATTCTTTATCAATAGATTAATTTAATATTATATATATTTAACAATTTCCTTAAGAAAACTGCATTCGAAGTATATATATTTGGTTGTCTTATTTCCACATTGGTTCATTTCTTTTTATTTTCCTCTTGGAAAAAGGTCTAAAACCATGCAATTCTTCAATTTTTGGCGCCCATGCTCTCGCATTCCCTTTAATACCCTTATCTACTAATAAACTTCTTAGAGAAAGTCTTTTTTTTATTTTTAAAAGACCTAAGCATGTCTCCCATGAAGTTTTATTTTTATAAGTTTCTATCCAGAAATCAAATATTTTCTCAATTTCATTTAAGGGAAGACTGTAGGATATACCTTTTAGAGGTTTTTCGAAATAAAATCCTTCTTCTATAATTTCATTTAATAGGTTTGTAAGATTAAAATTTATTGCATAAATAATATCTTTAGAAGACTTTTCACCAATTAATTCCTTTCTATGACATTCTAGAAGTTCTTTATTTTCATGTAAAGGATTTTCACTGAAGGTAGTATCTATCAACCAATAACCTATACCTTTGATTTCACCACTTGCAAGAATAATATATAGGTTTCTATCAGTCAAAATTTTATATGAAGGTAGTTTTTTTAGTTGTAACAAGAAATTTATTTTTAGTAAAATAAATTTTAAGCTTTATATTTTATCTTTTTATAATAAATTCTAAATATTAACTCGCAAATATAATTATCTATAGATAAGATGAATATTTACAATGTTTAAGTATTCAGAAGTTCAAAAAATGTTTTTTGACCCACTAGATAATTTGGTATTAATTGCGAATAGATATCTAAATGAAAAGAAAATTATAAAATCTATTTTTTCTTCGGAAATAAACGACTAATTTTTTCTTTTTGAAGAACATTTTTCTTGTTTCTCATCTTCTTATCTTCAAGTGATTCTTTATCAGTACTAACTGCATAAATAATATAAAAAATAATACCACTAAAAATTAATCCACAAACTATTATAAATATACCTAGTGGAGCAGTGGGACTAAAAATATTAACATCTATATTTTTCATGAAACTTATATTTAGGTTAAATTAATTAATTAATTTCTTCATATCCTATAAATTTTTTAGTATTAAATTTTTCGTATCCATTTAATACTGCTTCAGGGTTATTTTTATCGAAATTTCTTGCTCTTCTAAGAATTAAAATAAAAGGGAAGAAAATTGCTCCTATAAAAAAATGAAGAATTAAAAAATCAGATGGAAAACCATTCGTCCAGTCAGGGAAAAATAATAATGTGAGAAAATGATATTGCATGTGCTAATAATTGAAATTGAAAGTTAATTAACTATGAATTATTATATACGGAATATTGTTTCAATTTAATAAATTGAAATTAATCTAATTTTTTTCTTTATCGGAAATTTTAAAAAACTCATTGATATTTTATAATTTCATTTATATATTACGGTAATACAAAATTGGTTAAAACTTTTTTTAGTATAGTTATTCTTTTGATAATCTTTACCCAGCCCTTTCAAGCATTTGCCTCTTCATCAATAAATCCAAGTGCTATTGGCCTACGTAATAGAATATCTAATAATTTCTCAAATAAGTATTGTAAAGCGATTGATAGTGGGTTCTCTAAAGATGAAGCAATGAGATCAGCTATAATTGAAACAGAAAATATAGTTTCTTTTTCCTTAAATCCCCAAAAAAAATATATTTTAAAGGAGGATTTAGCTAATCAAATTTCCATCAAAGTTATTAATAAATGTGGATGGTCTTTTGGGCTTGTAGGAAAAGAAGGTATAAATTACTTTAAAAAATATTTCCTTGAGATCAATGAAAAAACTACTCCAAATAAAAAGTTATCAGGTTAGTAAATAATTCAAATGAATAATATTTCTGACAAAAATGTAATTATTATTATATTAGTAACTATTTGCTTTGTTTTTGCGTTGATATTTAGTATTAAATCTCCTGAAAGAAAAGTTATAGATTCACCGATAATGTGGAAAGAAGAGTTTATTAAAAGTTCTTTAATAGACAATACTAATTTTTCAAAAAAAACTATTTACAACATTATTTAGTGCATTTATTCCTTTTACTTTTTAAAAATAATTTAATTTATATATCCAAGTAATAATGATGCAAGTTTTAGATCTTTTTTAAGCCAAGCTCTAATCGCCATTGCTCTTCTTGGATCATAAAAATCTTGTTTTCTATACCATTCAAGGACATCATAGTCTGATTTTCTTCCATTACAAGAAAGGCAAGAAGGTACACAATTACTTGTCATTGTCTCTCCGCCTTTTGATTGTGGGTATAAATGATCTATTGATTCTGAAACATTTCCGCAATATATACATTTATTTTTAGTTAGTTTATGAATTGACTCTCTCCAATTTTTATTATGGATTTTGGGACATAATTGATCAAGATAAATAGCATCTTGCTTATGCATCTAAAATTCTTAAAAATAATATAGATAATAGCATTTTAAATTTACTAATGATAAATTTTAAATTTATTTTCTAAATTACTTTAAAATATTACTATGAAAAGATAAATTTATTTGGAATACATAAATTTCTTAAGTAATCAAAGCGGTCACAATCTTACTCTAATAAACTATCTCTTAATTTTAATAATATCTTTTTTATCAAATTTATTTTCTGCATTAGCAGGAGGCGGGGCAGGTTTAATTCAATTACCAGCATTATTATTATTTGGAATTCCGTATTACAAAGCATTAGCAGTTCATAAGATAGCTACTGTAGCACTTGGATTAGGAGGCTCTTTAAGGAATTTCTTAGTTTTAAAAAATAACCTTTATTTGATATTCCAATTATTATTTTTTGGAATTCCAGGAGTAATTATTGGTGCATCTTTAGTAAATATTTTTCCTGAGGAATATCTTTACTTCCTTTTGGCCACATTTTCAATTGCTATAGGATTTTATTCCATTAATAAACCTTATTTTGGGCTTAAAGCTTTTGAAAAAAAAATAAATATTTATACAAAACTCAGATTTTACTTTCTTGTCTTTGTTATTGGAGTATTGAATGGTTCAATATCTTCTGGGACTGGATTATTAGTAACCATCTTATTGATAAAGACTTATGGAGTGGATTTTTTGACTTCAATTAGTATTACTTTTCTTACAGTTGGAATCTTCTGGAATGCAGTAGGAGCAATAGCTTTAAGTCGTATTGGCTCATTGCCTATAATGGTTTTAATCCTTTTATTGATTGGTTCCTTCTTGGGAGGATTGACTGGGGCTCATTTATCAAATTTAAAAGGAAATATATTTATAAAGAAATTATTTACGTTGTTATGTTTTTTAATAGGTATAAGTTTATTTTTAAAAAATTTTATTTAGTAAATTTCCGCTTTAAGTTAACTTAAAACTTCTTACTTAACTTCTTTTTAGCCATTTAGGTGCATTAAGGAACCATTCTTCAATTGTTTCGATGGATGGATTGAAATGCTCCTCCTGTAAAGTACCATCTAAGGCTAAATTAGTCATCAGATCTGTAAGTTCATTCTTATCAGATGATTTTATTCTTCTTCTACATTGTGCTTTTTTAAGTTTATTCTGTATTTCAGGATAATTCTTTGAAAAATAATCTAAAAAGAGTCTTTCATTTAAAGAAACAAATTTATCAGTTTCAATTTTTTTAATAATAGTATTAATTCTGCTAAGTTCTTGACGATTAATCATAATTTCTATTTATTTATAATATGGAATAAAATTCTTATGAATTCAACTAAATGTTTCGAAAAAAAAAAGGCCTCACTATAGTAAGGCCAGGTGATGGGGAACTTTATTTTTAATCCAATTTGAAGAATATTGCAAGCCCCCATCTATAGTGGAATATGTTTGGGTCTCTAACACTACATATAGCGCTAATGTTAATTATGGAATATTTTAGATTTCTAATTCAAGACAAATGTTGCATTTATTAAAAAAATTTAGATTAAAGGTGTTCTATTGTTTCATAAGGACTTGAATATCATACTAATCAATGTATTATTCATAGAGGTTTGAGTTATTTAAATTCATGATTGAATTAAGTCTTTTAACTCTATTAAATTTAGTTGGCAATAATTTTTGTGAATACAGAGATATTGGTCATGATAACTATAAGTCTCTTCTTCTTGCATACAGTGATGCAAGTCATAAATATGGATCACTTGAGGTTAAAAAGGTAATTGAGAAGTCAGATAATTTTAAGGTTGCTGCTATAGCAGTTGCAGCTGTTAAATGTCCAAAATATATTATGGAATGATGAAATTTGAACTAAAGACAGAGCAAAGTAATTTCTATAATCATCTCTCATTAACCTCAATAGTTGCTTTTTTGACTATTTTTGTAATTGGATTAACTAATATATCCCTAAACCTTAGCAAGATTTCAAAATTTAATGAAATCAATTATCTATGTAAATTAATACTCGTAGATAAATCTTCAGCTAATTTTAAAAGATTATCCAATTTAACTAAACTTTCAAATAGGCAAAAAATATGGGATTTATGTAGAGAAATATCTAATTAATACATCAATTAGCTTGATGCGGAAGTATAAAATTTTAAAGCAAATATCCAAAACTTTCTTGAAAAAGTAAGAAAAACACTAGAAACCAAAATTTCTAAAATTACTTTCCATAAAGGTGATATTCCTAATATTATCTCGGAAGGAATGGTTGTAATAAATGCTATTGGAATTACTGTACTAAAAAAAATCCTCAGCGAAAAAGAGAATGAATTTAGCGGAAATCTTCCAATATATAAAAAAGATCTTAAAACTTCTGTAGCATTCCATGTTTTAACAAACCAAATTGTAGTAGTGGCAATAATAAACCAAAGACTATAAAGGATTGAAATTGAGCAAATTATGGTTAAAAATAATAAAAATAATGGGATTAATTGTAAAGAAATATTGTTAACATTTAAACAATAAAATAATAAAAATAATCCTAATAAAATTTCTATTAATCCTGTTGGAGATATCCTTTTGAAAGAGATCCAAAATTGACTATCAATAGGCTTTATTAAGACAAAATCTAGAGTACCTTCTCTAATATATTTTACAATTTCATTTAGATTTGGACTGAACCAAGTATTGGTAATTCCGTTTAATATTGTGTAAATACTCTGTATTATTAGTACTTGATTAAAATCCCACCCTCCAATAGTACTTGTATTTGAAAAAAAAATGGTTAACAAAAATATACTTCCAATTAACCCTAAGATTGCAGTTGAAATATCAATAAAAATATTAAATTTATACTCTAATTCAATAGCTAAAGAGGTGTAATTGAAAAGACTATAAACTTTTAAATACTTCTTAAGGTTCATAATCCCATCGCAGTGAATTTCTTAGTTCCAGATTTCCATACTTTTTTAAAAATATAGAAAAATATTATTATCCATAGAATTTGCATTGAAATTCCTGAATAGATATTTGTTTGATTCTCAGATAGGATATTTGCTGGAAAATCTATTAAATAAGGAAATGGAGTAAAGTATATCCATGATTTAACGTATTGAGGAAATGATGCGACAGGAGCTAATAAACCAGATAAAAATAAAGTAGGAATAAAAATTAATTTTTCAATTGAACTAGCTTTTTCTGTCCAGAAGCATATGCAACCGATTATTGATTGCATTAAGAATTGAATTAAAAATGAAAAAAAGGTAGATATAATAGACAAAGAAAGAGTTATTAGTGAAGGAAGCCATAAACTTTCAGGATTAATGATAAAAAAGAAAAAGGCTATTAATATAGCGAATGGAAATCTAGTTATTTGTTCAGCAATGTGTTGCGCTAAATATCTAAAAAAAGGATGTAATGGTTGTATTAGATAAGGGGAGACTTTTCCTAAAAGTGAATCTTCCTCAAAAGAGAAAGCAACCCACACGACAGAAAATTGTCTTACAAAAAAAGCACTCAGAAAATATCTAGAGAGCAGCGCATCACTTATATTTATCGATTCATTTAAATTGTTACTTGTCCATATATTAAGCATAAAGAATGGAATTATTCCTGAAATTGCCCACAAAGCTATCTCTACCCTATACTCAAGCATATTGGAATATTGAATTTTTAAGAGAGTTGATGCTTTGCTCCAGATTGAATAATTCATGTTTATTTTTTATTAATTAATATTTTTCCAATAATTTCATCAATAGGAGGTTCATTTATATATAAATCTTCTATGTCAAAATTATTTAAAATGTGCTTAAGTGTTTTTTTGATATCTGACTTATTTATAGTCAATATGATTTGATTATCATTAATACCTTTAACATTAAAACCAATATCTTTTAGTTTGATAATGTCTTTAATGGATTTACAAGTAATTGTGATATTTTTATTAGGAGATAGTTTGGTTAATAATTTTTCAAGCCTTCCATCATAGGTTATGTATCCTTCATGAATGCATATTACCCTTTTGCATAAGTATGTGATATCTTTCATATAGTGACTTGTTAAAAGGATTGTAGCCCCAGTCTCTTTGTTATATTGCCGAAGAAAATTTCTTAAATTTGCCTGAGCATTAATATCTAAACCTAGTGTAGGCTCATCTAAAAATAAAATACTCGGATTATGTATTAAAGCCGCTAAAAGTTCAGCTTTCATCCTTTGGCCAAGTGATAATTTCCTAACCGGTATATATAATTCCGAATCTATCTCAAGCATATTTGATAAATTTTTAATTCTTTTCTTTGCCTCTAACTCTTTAATTCCGTATATTGAAGCATTTAAATAAAAAGAATCTATTGATGGCAAGTCCCAAATAAGTTGCTGTTTCTGGCCCATTATTAGTGTAATTTTTCTTAAAAAATCAGCTTTTCGTTCATAAGGTTTATAGCCATTTACTGATATATATCCAGAAGTTGGATAAAGTAAACCACATAATATTTTTAAAATTGTTGTTTTACCAGCACCGTTTGCTCCTAAGAATCCAACAATTTCTCCTTCTCTGATCTCAAGATTTACAGATTTGACAACTTTCTTTTCAATGGTTTTTCTTTTTAAAAAGTGTTTTATAGTTCCTTTTATGCCAGGTTCTTTTGAAGATATAAAAAATGATTTAGATAAATCTTTAGCACTAATAATTATATTTTTCTTCATTATTTATTATTTATAAAATTTAGAAATTTAGTTAGAAAATAATTTAAAAATAGAAATTTAATTTCTTCTTAAAAAACATCTTTAATCGAGTAAATAAACCACGAAAAGAAATTTAAGGGGTTTATTAGATCTTTTGGCTTATTTCGTGGAGAATATTCCATGTTTTCTAAGAATTCTTTTATTAAATTGTTTTCTATTTTTTCATCTCTTTTAACAATTTTACCTTGATCATCAAGTATTTCTATTTCATTTTCAAAAAACCATTCATTATCACCACTGGATAGTTCAACAACTACTCCAACCCCTTTACCATCGGTTAATTTGAAATCTTTGACCAAACAAATTGACGAATCATTTAATGCATTAAGTGTTTTTGTATTTAACCTATCTTTGGATAAATTAACATTTATTTTTACTTTTGAACCTATTTTTACTAAATCTAAGAAATCCATTTATTTAAGATATCATATTGATTAATTACTCTGTGGAATTATATCTATTATTATTTAAGAATAACTTTACTTTTTATTTGATAACTTGAATACAGCTTCAAGAATTCTTTTTATTGATAATGCTAGTAACCTAAGTAAGACAAATCCTATACCTAGCCAACCTAATAAAACAGCTAGAGATAGCAGAGAAGAACCTAAATCTCGTTGAAAAATTTCAGACATTTAAATAAAAATCTTAATCGAAAAAAGTATACAAATATTTTAATGAATACTTTCCCTTAATTTGTTTAATAGATTTTAAAGAATTAGCTTTAAATTTCAAATATTTTTAATGTATTCCTCTGTCTCTGCTACCCTTAAACCATTTATTAGTTAGTTGTTCTTTAGTTTTTACTTCATAAATAATATTTTGATCTATCAATTTTTCTAGAGAATTGACTTTATCAAGGTTTTTTTTTCTAAAACTTGAAACCATATATAAGTTATAAAATTATTTATACGATTACACAAAGTTTTTTTTTTTCAAGAGATTTTGCGAAATAATAACTTTTTAGCAATATTAAGTCTAAATCTATAAACATTAATTTTTTAAAAAAGTTAATTCCTAAATAACTATTATGAATTTGTTGACTTATTAGATTATTCAATTATATTAATGTTCAGTTTTTTAAACTTTAAATGAATAAGGAATTAAGAGCTTTTGATTCATTTGTTGATGATATTATTTCATCTGAACAAAACCTTTTAAATGGGGAATTAGATTTACTTTTGATGCAAGAATTATTTAATTCTGAAGAACTTGATAATTTTAAGGATGCTAAAGATAATTCTGAATCATTTTTTGTAGCCTAATTCGATGTTAAAATTTTTTTATGATAAATTATGGTATCCAATTTTAGGGAGGATACTATCAAAATTTGTATTTTTTATTGAAGGGAATAAAAGAAATAAAGATGAGAATAAGGAGTCAAATAAATAATAAGACTTACAATCCTTAATTAATATATTGATTACAACAAAAATCATTTCATAAAATTTGTATTCTTAGCAAGTTTAGATTAACTTCTCAAATATAATGCAATCCATAAAAAGCAGAGATAAATATTATCTAAAACCTTATACAGTTCATTACAGAAATTTTGAAAATATAAGATTAGAAAATTGTTTTTATGCTCATGATGCATATGAGGCAAGAACTTTAGCTATGGAATTTAATAAATATATTCATGATC
>CEUU01064758.1_pt1 | contig 11333 bp, 11 predicted proteins | sample 531321 | NCBI WGS metagenome assembly CEUU01 (sample SAMEA2622658, study PRJEB7988) | marine metagenome | isolation source: saline water (ENVO:00002010), including
TATGAAAATCTTAAATTTACCAACTTCAATATCTGAACTTGGAATTAATGTTTTTGAAAACTCTAATTTACAGAAAATAGCAGAATTTTCTTGCAGAAAAGAATCAGAAATACATTTCTTGCCTTTTAAAGTCTCAGAGCAGGATATTATTAAAGTTGTATCTAAATTTGAATCTCAAAAAATAAAAATTTAATAATTTGAATATATCAGTTAAAGGAAGTTCAAATATATCAAATTTTAATTATTTGATGGAAATACAAAAAATTATAATTGACCCATTAGGGAAAAATATAATCGAGGATTTAAGATGGTTAAAATTAGAAAATAAATGGGGCGAAGCTAAATATCCAATCGTTATAAGTGGTGAAGGTCCACCTTTAATTTGTCTTCATGGATTTGATAGTTGTTTCTTAGAGTTTAGAAGAATATATCCCAAAATTAAAGATAAATTTAAAGTGATCATACCTGACTTATTAGGATTTGGATTCTCTCCTAGATTCCCAGGTTTTGAATATAGTCCAGAGAATATAGTGTTAAATCTTACTGATATTTTAAGTGAATTAAAAATAGCTAATAAATTAAATATATTAGGTGCATCAATGGGAGGATCTGCTGCTTTATCACTCACACAAGAAATTCAACAAGATGTCGATAAAATCATACTACTTTCACCTGCAGGATTATTTGAAAAATCCAAAAGGATAAGAAGGCCATTTAACCAAATGGGAGCTGCTTTTCTGAGTTTACCCACAATAAGAAGAAATTTATGTCGCCAAGCATTTGCATTCCCTAATAAAAGTGTTGGATTAAAAGAAGAACAAATAGCTTCAATACATTTGGGATGTAAAGGATGGAGAAACTCCTTAGCATCATTTGCAAGGAGTGGAGGTTTTGGAGGAACTTATAAAGAATTTAAAAATATAAAAATCAAAACAATTTGTGGGGAAAATGATAAGATATTAGGAATAAAAGAAATGAATAAATTAAAAGAAATAAAAAATCTAAATTTTGTTAGCCTTAAAAACTGTGGGCATTTACCACATTTAGATTTACCTGACCTAACAGAAAAAATGCTAACAGATTTCTTTCTTAATTAGAAATCTTATCTTCTTTTTCTATTAAATAAATAACAAGCATTTTAAGAATTAAGATAAAAAATTTAAATTGATATAGAAGTTATTAAATAATATTATTAATAACTTCTAATAAGAAAAATAACTCATTTATTTTCTAAAGAAATTAGAATTAGCGAATAACACTAAAAAATGATCAATGATCTACTAAAATCATCTTTAATTTTGAGAGAATATATTTAGATTAATAAATATAAATTTATTTTAAATAAACGCGCAAAATAATACTTATGTATAGTTTATTTTTAAGTTTTAAAAATTATTAATAACAACAATAATATAATAAATTAATGATGGCGTAAAAATATAACTATCAATTCTATCAAGTATTCCTCCATGGCCAGGTAAAAGATTTCCTGAATCTTTTATATTTGCATCTCTTTTCATCATTGATTCAATTAAATCTCCTGCTAAAGCCATCAAAGAAATAATTATTCCAAAAACAACCCCAATAATTAGATAATTATTCCAATTAAATAAGTAAGTTAGCAGAACACCCATTAACATCGCGCACAATATTCCTCCAATTAAACCTTCAACTGTTTTACTAGGTGATATTGGTGAAAGAGATGTTTTTCCAAACTTCTTTCCAACAAAATAGGAACCAATATCACTTGCGACGATAATTAAACAAGAAATTAAAGTAACACTAAAACCTGAAATATAATTTAAGCCGGAAAATCCATCTTCAAGATATTTTGAATTTGCAAAAATTGAATCTAATTCTCTCAATCTTATCCAATAACTTGGAAGAAATCCCAAATAAAATAATCCGAATATTGAAGTTGCAATATCAGAAATCTTTCCAGGCTTAGGTTGAAGTAATAACCAAGTACAAATAACTATTGATGAAATTGGTAAAATCGCATTTGATATTTCTTTCTCAATCACTCCGTTTACCTCAAGAAAAGTTGAAAAAATTATTATTATGGATGAAAATAAAGTAGTCTTTGTAGCGGGTTTTATACCAGTAAATTCCGCCATACTAAAAAGTTCAAGTAAAGCAAGATAAGTTAAAATAGTAATTCCAGCAGAAAAATAAAAGCCCCCTAGTATTACTACTACAAGACCAAAAAGACCTATAATCATTCCGCTTTTAAATCTCATAAAATATATTTAAGAAACAATTACATCTATATAAAAATTTAACAGATCTTCGCCAAATAAACCTTGATTTAACATCCAATCTACCTTATCTTTTTTTATTCTCTCTCCAGGAATAGCAAGTGGGATCCCCGGAGGATAAGGACAGATAATATCTGCAGATATTTTTCCTATTGCTTCATTAAGAGTTACTTTATGCGATTTCTTCGATAAAGATTCTGAAGGTGATACTTCTGGAATTTCAACAAGTTGGAATGGAGGTTTAATTGGTTTAATTGGTTTAAGATCTTTTCTTTTATTAAAAGTTAATAAAAGTATTTTCCATGATTTTTCAAATCCGTTGATAAAATCATTATGCTCTGCAAATCCCAAACAAAATGTTAAAGTCATCATTTCCGGTAATTCAGCAATAAATCCTTTTTCATAAAAGAATTTATCTGCAGTAAAACCATCTATACCAAAAGCTCCTGAATTTAAAATAATCTTCAATGGATCATCTGTTTTTAATAAGGGTACATTTCTGCGAGTTAGTTCCTCAAAAATAAATCTTGCTTCAGTTATTCTTTTTTTATAATTTTCAAGTTTATCAATTTCAAGCCAATCTTTTATAGACTCATCACAAGAAGCTATTAATAAAGAATTAGGGCTTGTAGTTTGAAGAAAATTGATATTTCTCTCTAAATTAATTTTCTTTATATTATTTCCACAATGCCATAATATTGCTGTTTGAGTTAATCCATTCAACGATTTGTGCAATGAGTGAACGACTAAATCAGCTTTCGCTCTTACCGCAGATGAAGGCAAACCAAAATCTTCACATAATAAAAAATATGAACCATGTGCTTCATCAACAAGAACAGGGATTTTATTAATGTGACAAATATCAATTAATGGCTTTATGTTCGATGAATAACCTTGATAATAAGGATTTACTAAAACAATTCCTGCAACTTTCTTATTTTTTAGTAAATTATTTTCTAATATCTTTTTTAACCATTTTGTGGTCAATGGTAGATATTGACCAGTTATATCTGAGAATTCAAGATCAAAGAAGATAGGAGTTATATTTGCCACTAGACATATTTTAATAACACAAATATGTATATTTCTTGGAACAAGAATATATTCCCCTGATCGAGCCATAGATAAAATTGCTGATTGGAGTAAACCTGATGCTCCATTTACTCCAAACCATGCATTATCTACTAAAAATTTTTCAGCTAAAAAGTCTTGCGAAGCCCTAATTAATCCAACTTTAGACAATGGTGAACCTAATTCAGGTAATTCTGGTAAGTCCCATAGACCAGGTTCTTCTTGTAGTAAATTAATCAATTTTGAAGGGAGAGCTTTACCCCTATTGTGAGAAGGGAAAAAAAGTGAATGTGAAAACTTCCTTTTTAGAAAAGATGAAATACTCATAAAGTAATTTTGACTGCTATACAATTGATGTAAAGAGTATTTGATCTTTTCACTATCGATTTCAAATGAAAAAATTAGAAATGCAATATGATCCAAAGAAAAATCTTATTTGGCTTTTATTAAGACCATGGATTTTTATCCCAAGACTGATTTATATTTTGTTGACAATCTTTTTCTTTCTTTTAAGGTTAATATTTCAAGGTTCTAGTAAAAATAAAAAAGTCCAAAAAGATCTCTCAAGATATCTATTTAACGTAATAACTGATTTAGGGCCATGCTATATAAAACTTGGGCAAGCATTATCTACAAGACCAGATTTAGTTAGACAAGATTGGCTTACTGAATTAACAAACTTACAGGATAACTTACCAGCTTTTGAACATAAAATTGCATTAAATATTATAGAAGAAGAACTTGGTTCGCCTGCCAACATTCTATTCGAAGATTTTCCTAATAAACCTATTGCATCTGCAAGTCTTGGTCAAGTTTACAAAGCGAAGCTAAAAAATAATTATTATGTTGCTGTAAAAGTACAAAGGCCAAATCTAAAATTTATTATTAGAAGAGATGTTGTTATTTTAAAAATACTTGGTAATGTTTTATCTCCATTCTTACCGCTAAATATTGGAGTTGGTATTGGAGAAATCATAGATGAATTTGGTAGAGCTTTATTTGAGGAGATTAATTATGAACAAGAAGCAAAGAATGCTGAAAGATTTGCAAATTTATTTAAAAATAATCCAAATGTTTTTATCCCAAAAGTTGAGAAATCATTTTCTTCTCAAAAGGTCATTACTACTTCATGGGTAGAGGGAGTTAAGCTAAAAGACCGAAATGAAATACAAGAAAATAATTTAATCCCATCATCCTATATTAGAACCGGGGTTATAAGCGGGCTTCAACAGCTTTTTGAATATGGATATTTTCACGCTGATCCCCATCCCGGGAATATGTTTGCCCTAAAAGGAGGTGATGCGAAGAATGGAAATATAGCCTATGTTGATTTTGGGATGATGGACTCTATATCAGATTTTGATAGGATTACTTTAATTAAAGCAATTATACATTTAATTAATAACGAATTCTTATTATTAGCTAAAGATTTTCAAAAACTTGGTTTCTTAAGTGAAGAACAAGATCTTAAATTGCTCATAAATCCGTTAAAAGAAGTTCTTGGAGATTCTCTTGGAAAAGAGGTTGGGAAATTTAATTTTAAAGAGATTACAGATAAATTCTCAAAATTAATGTACTCCTATCCCTTTAGAGTACCAAGTAGATTTGCTCTCATCATAAGAGCGGTAGTTAGCCAAGAAGGTTTGGCTTTAAGACTTGATCCTGAATTTAAAATAGTGAGAATAGCTTATCCGTATATAGCGAAAAAACTTTTAACAGATAATTCTGATGAAATTATTAATATTCTTCTTGAAGTTATTTTTGATAAAGAAGGTAGAATTCAAGTTGATAAAGTAGAAAGTCTTTTGAATATATTATTTAAAGATACTGTTGATATTAATGCTGACTTACTCCCAGTAGCAAACGCAAGTATCAAATTATTTATTAGCGACAAAGGATCTGAGGTAAGAAAAAACTTATTGTTGAGTCTTATCAAAAATGACAAGATTGAATTTAATGATGCAGAAAAATTATTAAATGTCTTAAGAGAAACATTTAGCCCAATTAAATTAGCCAGAAATGCCGTTAAAAAAATAATATCTCCAGTATGAATTATTTAGTTAAAAGAACTAATATTTCTTTTGATTTTCATTCTTATTAAAATATTATTAAGTAAATACATCTGTAATTGATTTAAATGGTGATCGAACAAAACCCTCTAAAATTTAAATACTAGAAGAACATTTAAATATATTTATTATGAATACTAGCTTAAATAAAAGAAGAAATAGGCAAATAAGAAAATTTCTATTTTTACTAGGTTATGGAGCAGTTACTATACAAAAAATTGCACTCGCAGGGATTTCTTTTGAAAATTCAAAAGAAAGAAATTGTAGATTATTTAAAAACTCTATTCTTGAGGACATTTAGTGAAATTATTCAATTTTAAAAAACTACACTTTTTTCATCAAAAAGAAGTTAATTATCCGGATATAGACCCATTTATTGAAATTAGCAAGATAGTTAGGGATAGAAAAATTGAGAAAAACTTAACTACTGAAGATTTATCAAATATTTCAAAAATACCTGTGAATACAATTATTGGAATAGAAAATAATATTAAGGAATTAATACCTCAATATCCTTTTACTCGATCAATATTATTAAAGCTGGAAGAATGCCTTGAACTAAAAGAATTAAAACTTGTAAATTTACTAAGAAAGGAAAATATTCCAATCAAAAAAAGGATACAAATGTATCTAATAATAAATAAGTTTGATATTTTTAATTTTTGGCAAGGTGGTTTTATATATTTGTTGATAATAATAATTTCACTATTTATATTAAATAGTTATTATTTAAATAACAAAGTGATTGAATTTAAATATATAGAAAAGACAAAAAGTAATAAATAAACTGTTCATTTTCTACAGTATTTAATACCAAAATCCCCATATCTTTTAAGAAATGGTTTTATTTCTTTTAGTGGTGTTTTCATCTTCCATTTCCAATTATTTTCAGTGGTACCAGGCTTATTGAATCTACTATCATCATCCAAGCATAAAATATCCTGTAAAGGAGCAATAAAGAGTTTTGACTTTGTTTTCATACCTAACTCTATTAATTTCCAAGATGGTTCATTTGTGAAATCATATTCTTTTTTAATCTTTTTCTTTAAATTATCATCTAAATCATTCCACCATGATAACGTCGTTGAGTTATCATGTGTTCCTGTATAAACCACACAATTATTTTCAACAATATTTTTTGGTAAATAAGGATTATCTTCATTACCATCAAAAGCAAATTGCAGAATCTTCATTCCAGGCAAATCAAATTGATCTCTTAAATCAATAACATCTTTATTAATTATTCCCAAATCTTCAGCAATTATTGGTAGTGTTCTAAGATTTAAAAATTCTTTTATGGAATCTAATAATTCTTTCCCTGGAGATTTTATCCAATTCCCCTCTCTAGCATCTAAAGCTTTCCCATCAATTCTCCAAAAACCTTCTAATGCTCGAAAATGATCGAGTCTTAATATGTCAACTAATTCAAATTGCCTTTTAAATCTTTTTTTCCACCAATCAAAATTTGTTTTCAGATGTTCTTCCCATAAATAAACAGGAGTCCCCCAAAGCTGGCCTGAGTTAGAAAAATAATCTGGCGGTACTCCACTTTGGAAAAGTAAATCCCCGTCAGAGGATATTGTAAAAAGGGACTTGTTACTCCAAACATCTACACTATCTTTTGAAACATAAAAAGGTAAATCACCTATTAATCTTATACCCTTATTTTCAGAAATTTTTTTTATTTTTATCCATTGTCGATTTAAATGCCATTGAATTAGTTTCTGAGCAAGAATAGGAGCATGATTATTTTTTTCCCACAAACTAATTACTTCTTTATTTTTGTGTTTGAAATCTTCTGGCCAATTCCACCATGGTAAAGATTGAAATTCTTTCTTCAAAGTAATGAAAACAGAATAATCATTTACCCATGCATTTTCATTACACCATTCTTGAAATTGAATCTTTTTTCTTTCTGGTTGTAATCTCCATGACTCAACTAGGAGATTCCCTATGATATTTGATAAATTATCTGCAATCTTAAAATCAAAGAAATTTAAATTTTCGCCTTCTAATTTTATCTTTTTTATTTGATACGATTCTGGGATAAAATTACTTTTGATTAATTCATTTACATCTAAAAGCCAGGGATTCAATGCAAAACTTGATGGTGAGTTATATGGAGAACCATTCGAATCTGTAGGGGAAAGCGGCAAAAATTGCCATGTACTAATTTTATAAATTGATAATATTTCAAGCCACTCTTTTATAGAATCTCCAAATGTTCCACAATAACTCCCACCAGGAAGACTTGATGGATGAAGAAGAATACCAAAGTATTTGTTTAATGGGTCAGAATCTAATAGCATTTTTATAATTCATTTTTAGCAATAACTAAAAGTTATTTGATTCAAATTAATTCTTTCTTTAAAGTATCCAAAAGAGATCCTCTAAACAATTATTGTAACTATCTAAAGAAAACCTTAATTTATATAGCTTTTTAAGGACTTAATTAAAACTACAACATTTAATTTTCACAAAAATATTATATAGTTGTGAAGTTTTTACTATAAGTTTTAAATTATTTGTGCCAAATTCACAATAGATACTACGATATTAATGTGTACATTAAATTGCAAATTTCGTGACTAGTTTTATCACGGCAGTGCAAAACGAGCAGCCAAACTTCAACTTAAATAATAGTAGATTGAGACTAGTTAGTGGCACCTCCAACCCTAATCTAGCTGATGAAATTGCCTCTTATCTAGGTATTAAAAATGTACCTCTTGTTTCTAAAAGATTTGCTGATGGAGAACTTTATGTTCAAATTCAGCAATCTATAAGGGGATGTGACGTATTTCTTATACAACCTACTTGCGCTCCAGTAAATGATAGCTTGATGGAATTAATGATAATGGTTGATGCTTGTAAAAGAGCTTCTGCGAGACAAATCACAGCGGTAATACCTTATTTTGGATACGCCAGAGCAGATAGGAAGACTTCAGGAAGGGAATCAATTACAGCAAAATTAAAGGCAAATCTCTTAGAAAAATCAGGTGTAGATAGAGTTTTAGCTATGGATTTACATTCTGCTCAGATTCAAGGCTACTTCGATATACCTTGTGATCATATTTATGGTTCACCAGTCTTAATTGATTATTTAGAATCATTAAAGTTAGGAGAAGTAGTAGTAGTATCTCCTGATGTAGGGGGTGTTGCTAGAGCCAGAGCTTTTGCAAAACTTATGAAAGATGCTCCTTTGGCAATCATTGATAAGAGAAGATCAGCTCACAATATTTCTGAAAGTTTAACTGTTATTGGTGAAGTAAAAGGGAAAACAGCAATTTTAATTGATGACATGATTGACACTGGTGGCACAATTTGTTCTGGTGCCAATTTATTAAAAAAAGAGGGTGCCCAAAAAGTCTTTGCATGTGCATCACACGCAGTTTTCTCACCACCTTCATACGAGAGATTAAGTGAAAAAGATTTATTTGAGCAAGTAATAGTAACTAATAGTATTCCAGTGTCAGAAAAAGAATATTTTTCTCAACTAAAAGTATTATCTGTTGCGAATATGTTAGGAGAGGCTATTTGGAGAATACATGAAGAAAGCTCTGTAAGCTCAATGTTCAGATAAATTATTTATTTTTTTCTATTATTTTTTTTCAAGGATTGATTATCATTGATGATCTTCTTTACTTTTTTTGTTACATCCTTGGGTATGCTGTCAGGGCAATACTGCAAAGCTGTATCAACTATTTGAAATTCTGCTCCAGCGAATAACTTTTCTCTTTCTAATTTTACATCTCCCAGTTCTTTTATTAATCCACCATGTTTTCCCTCAAGAACTTGCACATAAGTCGCTGTAGCTACTCCTACGGCCTTAGGAAATTCTATTCCAGCTTTTGAAGCAATGCAAAGATATGATGCGCCCATACCTTTATATAAGAAAAGATCCTCTTGATTAGCAGGTTTAAGTTTTTTATTTGCGTAAATTTCTTGATTAAATAAATTTGTATCAAAAATAGCACATCCTAAAAGGACTGGAAAAAATATGACTTTAAAAAGATTTAAAGAATTAGATTTAAATTGCATTATTTTTTATTTAATTATTCAAAGATAACATTTAAAAAAACAATTTAATAATTTCTTATCAATCATGACACTATTTTAGTTTCATGATGACTTTCAACTATTTTTAGAATATTTTTATTCCACGAATATATCACCCTATACCTTAATCTATCCATATCTAGTAATCTTGTATGTTCAAGAATATGCCAGTTCTCATATGAGGATTCAAAAATCATTTCATGCTCGTCAACTTGCTTTATATTAGAAATGCCTTTTTTCTCACATAAATAAAAGTTTTCCCTTACTAATTGATGTCCATGAATATAGGCTTTCATTTCTCCTCTTTCTTTATATTCAGGATTCTCTTCAAAAAATGCATACTTCTCAGAGGGGTGCCATGAAAACTTATAGAGAGTTTCCCAAGGATTTTCACTTTTTAAATTTTCAATTTTTAAATTCATGCAGATATTATAATTTTTATTTTTTTCCGGTAAAAAATATATCCTATCTGACTTCCATAATCCCTCATTTCTTTTGAACCAGCGTCTTAAATTACTGTTAATTGAGACTTCAGGAGAATCAAATGAACTTGAATATGTTTTTTTATTTTGATTAATAGCTACCATTTACAAATATTCTCTATCTATTTCATAGCTTAACTGTAAAATTAGTTTAAATATCTTAATGTGTTTATAATCATTGACAGCTTTTCAACATCTCAAGAAGTCTATTGAATGACAAAAAAGAGCTAAAGTTAATACTTGTTGCGGCAAGGAGCCACCTCTCTAGAGGTGACCTTAGATCTTTGGTTGATTATTTGGAGAGTGATAATTGTGAATTTAAGATATCGCTGCAAATTTCTGATCCAACAGAACAGCCTGAACTACTAGAACTGCATAGATTAGTTGCTATTCCAGCATTAATTAAAGTCTTACCAAGCCCGAAACAAATATTTGCTGGTAGTAATATTTTTTCGCAATTACAAACATGGCTACCAAGATGGAAACAAGAGGGACTAGTTAAAAATTTAGGGATAAATATTGAAGCTTCTAAAATAGACACAATTAGAACTCAAAAAGAAATACTTTTAGAAGATGAGCTTCTCGTTTTGCGCCAAGAGAACGAAACGTTAACAAAAAGGATTGAATCTCAAGAAAGATTGCTCAGAATGGTAGCTCATGAACTAAGAACCCCTTTAACTGCAGCAACTCTAGCAATTCAAAGCCAAAAACTTGGTCAAATTAATTTAAAAAAGTTGCAAGAAGTGATTAAACGTCGACTTGAAGAAATTGAACTATTATCACAAGACCTATTAGAAGTAGGGACCACTAGATGGGAAGCCCTTTTTAATCCTCAGAAAATTGATTTAGGTAATATTTCAGCAGAAGCTATTTTGGAATTAGAAAAATTCTGGAGACTAAGAAAAATCGTTATTGATACCGATATACCATCTGATCTCCCTAGTGTTTATGCAGACCAGAGAAGAATGAGACAAGTATTTTTAAATTTAATTGAAAATGCTCTAAAGTTTTCTGAAGACTCGGGATCAATTAAAATAACAATGATTCATAAAACGAATCAATGGGTTGAAGTCACAATTTGTGACAATGGACCTGGAATTCCAAAAAATGAACAAGAAAGGATTTTTCTTGATAAAGTAAGGCTACCACAAACATCTGAAGGAACATCAGGTTTTGGTATTGGTCTATCAGTTTGTAGAAGAATTGTTGAAGTGCAAGGCGGCAGAATATGGGTGGTATCAGAACTTAACAAAGGATCCTGTTTCCATTTCACTGTTCCTGTGTGGCAAGGTCAAAATAAAGAAGGACAAGACTTGACGAAAGGCTAGCTTTACTTTTAATTTTTAATTAGGTAATATTTTTATTGACCTTGGCCCCATCGTCTAGAGGCCTAGGAC
>CEUU01114673.1_pt1 | contig 11307 bp, 6 predicted proteins | sample 531321 | NCBI WGS metagenome assembly CEUU01 (sample SAMEA2622658, study PRJEB7988) | marine metagenome | isolation source: saline water (ENVO:00002010), including
CTGCAGGCGCGGTTTTTCATACCGCCGACTGGAAGATTGACGCTCAGCCAGTTAGCGGCAAACCATTTAACGCTAATCTTTACCGGCAATTAGGTGAAACAGAATTACTGGCTTTGGTTGGCGATTCTACCAATGCGTTAAAGCCCGGCTTTTCCATCTCCGAACGGATTTGCGCCGAGGGCCTGAATACCGTTATCAAACGCTGCACCGGCCGGGTGGTAGTGAGCTGTTTTGGCAGTAATATTGCCCGCCTGATGTCACTGGCACGTATTGCTCAGCAAACCGGCCGGTATATGGCCCTGTTAGGGCGATCGTTGGAAAACATGCACGGCATTGCCAAAAAAACCGGTTACTGGCCCGATGATTTGGACGTATTGGAAAAGGCGCACATTGGCTACCTGCCTCCGGATGAAGTGCTGGTAATCGCTACTGGTAGCCAGGGAGAGCCGCGCGCGGCGCTTAACAGAATGGCCATTGATGCTTCCCCTTATTTTGAACTGGAGGCCGGTGATACGGTGATTTTTTCCAGTATTGTTATTCCCGGCAACGAAAAAGCAGTGGAGCGCTTGCTTGAGAAGCTGCGTAAGAAGGGCGTTGAAGTCGTTTTATCCGAAGACAGCGACGTGCCCATACATGCTAGTGGGCACCCCTGTGTCGAGGAGTTAAAGTTAATGTATCAGTGGACAAAACCGCAAATCGCCATCCCGGTACACGGAGAACCGGAGCACCTGGAAGCCCATGCCGCGGTGGCGCGTGAGATGGGCGTAAAGCGCACTTATGTGGGCCGTAATGGCGATTTATATCTGCTAGCACCGCAGCCGGGTATCCGTCGTGCCAGGGTCAAAGCAGGCCGTCTTGCGATTGATCAGTCCTGAATAATTCTTTGTAATATGCCTGAAGCCATCCAAAAATGAATACCTTATAGTGAGATTCCTGCCCCAGCTCCCGCCCGCAAAATCGTAATTTTTCTGTTTAAAAGTACAAAATTCGCGCTTAAGCTGTGTTTTATAGGGCTTACGAATACAATTTGTGGCGTTTCTATGCTATGAATAGCAGGCTTGGTATGGCTTATACGCCCCGGGCTGCATGGCTTCCATCATTCCATAAACAGATAATAATATCTCGGACAATCGGGGAAGGTTGAATATTTTAATGGTTAGTAGTTGGTTGTTCTCCACAATGTCTCGCTGTCTGCTGTTTTGCTGCCTGTTGCTTAGTATCCAGCAAGTTGCTCTGGCGGTTAGTCTCAACAGCGAACCGCTGGTAAGCAACCCACTCGGTACGGTGTTATCAACTCAGCAGGGACTCAAACAGGATAGCATTCAGGATCTGCTAATCGATAATGACAGTTTTTTGTGGATAGCTACCGAGGGAGGCCTGGACAGATTTGACGGCCATCGGGTAGAGCATATTGCCGGCGAAGATGGACTGTTGGCTTCAACGCCTATTCAAAAACTGTTTCTGGACAGCAAAAACCGTTTATGGATAAGCACCTTCTACCGTGGTTTGTATCGACTCGATTTGGCGACCAATGAGCTTCGCTTAGTGGTAGAAGTGCCACAGCTGGAATTTCCCGAATATAAACAGGCCGCTGAACAGTTTATCGAATTGGTCAACGGCGATATGTTGCTGTTGTTTGGTGAGTCCCTGGTTCGATATGACACCAGCGCTGAGACTTACGAAGTTATATACCAGATTGATACGCAGGATAAGGACCGTATTCCGTACCTAAGGGATATGCTGTTAGTGGATAACATGCTGCTAATCGCTTCTTCCGAAGGCTTGATGATGGCTGATTATTCAGCGCAACAGCTTATTTTTAAAACTATCGAACACCGCATAGATGAAGCATTTACCCTTGATAATGGCAATACTAAGAAATTGTTACTGGATGATGCCGGTGTGCTTTTACTGGGCACGGTTTCAGGCTTGTATAGCTTACCCTGGGAGTCGGTAAAACGGGCCCACCGGGGCGATGGTGTGGTAAAAGACAGTAAACTGATTATCCCGGAGCGTAATATCTGGGAGATGAAGGCGCAAAACCGTGATTTAGTCTGGATTGGTTCTGATATTGGTTTATTGCAACTGGTGCGAAAAGACAGTACATGGCAAGCCTTTTACGTGTTAGAGCCATCTACCGGTGATGTAGCCCTTTCTCGTTCTGACGTTCGCTCAATTGCGCTGACTTTTGATAACAATCTGTGGATTGGCTCTTATTTTAACGGCGCATTGTTCTGGTCGCCGAGCAGTTTCAATTTTAAAACCGTGCAGAATCAGGGCAACAAAAAGCCGCTTAGCGATAATGTGATTTGGTCAATTTATGAAGACGACGACCAGACGTTATGGATTGGTACAGATAATGGCCTGACCCATTACGATCCGGTCAGCGCAGACAGCCAGTTTTATATGGTCGCGGATGGCATACCAGAACCTTATAGTATTCATACCATTGTTAATGTGATGCCAGCACCTGACCAAGAAAAATTACTACTCTCTACTTACAGTGGCATGGTGCTGTTTGATAAAAGGAGTGGTGACTACAAACAATTGAATTTCGGGCTCAGTGGCGAGGAGGCGGACTTCGTGGGAGGCTCGGCATTCGGGCCTGACGGCGACTTGTACTTCTTTGCCAATCATTTTTACCGCTACAACTTTGCCAGCGAAACACTGACCCGGCTGGACACACTGGAAGAACAGATAACCTTTAATCTGGTGATGAACTTTATCGGGGTCAACCCCCTCAACGCCGAAGAAATGCTGTTAGCCACATACGATGGTCTTTGGAGCTTCAATGTAACCACCCAGCAAGCCAGGCAATTGCACCGTTTACCTGAGCGTCTGGTCAATACCGAATTATGGCCCGATGTAGTCAACCTGGATGGCCACGTGTTGTGGGTGGGTTACCCCGGATACGGCCTGGTAGGTCTTGATGCTACTACCTATGAAGAACGTTATCATTTTGGTCGTGATGCGCTTGGCCAGGCGGTGGTATTATTTGATTTGCTGGAGGATGATGACGGCTATTTCTGGTTTAGTTCGTTAAACGGCATTCACCGTTTTTCGTCTACCGAACTTACCTTTACTCAGTACGAATATGGCCGCGAACTCAGTATCGCCGAGTTTAACCAGGGCGCCAACGCCAAGTTACAAGATGGTCGTATGGTCTTTGGTTCACCAAAAGGCCTGGTGTTCTTTGAACCGCATAAATTAAATCAGCTTAAGCAATCTCAGTTACTATCCGATGAATCGCGGCAAATGGTGATCACTGGTATTCAGTTATCCTCCCGCGACCTGAACCTGCCCAGGCAAAACCTGGCTAACACAAACCTGAAACTGTCTCATGATGACTATGGTTTAACCATTGAATTTTCTTCCTTGCTGTATCATCAGGACAGGGATGCGCAATACCGGTATGTGTTGAGTAAGGGTAAGCAAATTCTCAGTGAAGATATTACCAAGGACACGAGGGTGATCCTGCCTTCGCTGGCGGCCGGTGATTACCGCTTTGAGGTAATGCCGGTGTCACAGGCCCGGGAGCGGACATTGTTGCCCGCCAGCCTGACCATTCATATGTCATACCCACCATTCGGATCCCCTTTGGCCTATACCCTTTATGCTTTGGCGGTTGTGGGCTTACTGGGCGCTTATCTGGTAAGTCGTCACCTGCAGTTACTGCGCTTAAAACAGGCCCAGCAACAGGTGAAATTATTTGGTAATGCTTTTCGCCATACCAGTGACTGGGTGGTTATTTTTGATGAGTCTCATTTGCCGGTAGCGGCTAATCCGGCCTTTGAAAAGACCTTCGGTATCAGTGATAAAGAACGACTCGATCGTCAGCTGTATCGGGTCTATCAACAGGTACCCAAGCTCGAGGCGCAGCTATCGGGCCACCTTAAATTACTGAGCGAAGATGCGGTTTGGAAAGGCGAGGAGCGCATTCAGACGCCCGACGGACGCCAGTATGATGTACTCATAGATATTAATCGTATGACGGGCGAAAAGGGCGGCGAGGATACTCACTATCTGGTGGTGATTTCCAATATTACCGAACAGAAAAACGCCGAACGTAAACTGGTGAAAATTGCCAATTTTGATAATCTCACCGGTCTGGTGAATCGGAGCTTGCTGCTAGACCGTCTTGAGCATGCTATTGATTCCGCCGCGGCTCATAATCACACCGTTGCGGTATTATTCGTTGACCTCGACCGCTTTAAAGGGATTAACGATTCCCTGGGCCATGACTATGGTGACAAGTTGCTCAGAGTGATTGCGAATCGTATGCTTAATCAGGCATCCAAGAGTGATACGGTAGCCCGCTTAGGCGGTGATGAGTTTGTTATCGTTATGGAAGAGGTTGAGAGCGAGTCAGCGGTATCGAGTTTCGTGTCGCAGCTCATAGAGTCTATCGAAACGCCCATATCATTGGGTAAAGAAGTGCTGAGGGTGTCTTGCTCGGTGGGCATTTCATTTTTCCCTGATGATGCGACCGATCCGGCAGAACTGCTTAAACAGGCCGATGTGGCTATGTATACCGCGAAAAAGAATACCCTGAGCGCGTTTATTTATTACACCAAGGAAATGAACGAACGTGCAATTGAGCGCCTGGCGCTGGAAAACCGGGTGAAGTCGGCTTACGAAGAAGACGTATTTGAAAACTATTATCAGCCCATCGTAAATCTGACTACCGGTAAAACCGAAGGGGTTGAGCTGTTATTGCGTTGTCATTTTAACAACGAGTGGATCTCGCCAGCCGCATTTATTCCGGTGCTGGAGGAGCTGCGTCATATTATTGAACTAACCCGCAAAGCAACCGACACTGCCATCAATGATTTACAGCAGTGGTATGCAGAAGGTTACACCGGGTACGTCTCCATCAACCTGTCGGCACTGCACTTTAAAACCCATTTTGATCTGGACTACATCGAAGAGCGCTTAGCCGAGGCGGGTCTGCCTCGTACAGCCTTGCGTTTTGAAATCACCGAAGGGGTGCTTATCGATAAATCAGACGAGGTGCTGCTTGAGCTGAAACGCATCCGCGATGCCGGCTTCAAGCTGGCACTGGACGACTTTGGTACAGGTTATTCGTCATTGAGTTATCTGCGCCGCTTCCCGCTGGATGTGTTAAAAATTGATAAGAGCTTTATTGATGACGTGAAGGAAAGTGTGGAAGAAAACGCGTTAGTGCAAACAACGATTAATCTGGCGTTAAGTTTAAAAATGGACTGTATCGCCGAAGGTATTGAGCACACTGAACAGGTGCAGTATCTGCTTAATCACGGCTGTTATCGAATGCAGGGATATTTCTTCTCGCGGCCGGTGAATGCCGAGGATATCAGGCCATGCCTGTGTAAAACCTGGTCGTCGCCAGAATAATCGTTCAGATCAAAAAAAGCCCGGCTCTTTTAAGAAGTAACCGGGCTTTTTAGTGCTTCGCTGTCAGGCGGTTTTAATATTCAATGGAATAGGCAGGTTACGGAACCGTTGGCCTGTCGCGGCAAACAGCGCATTGGCCAGCGCAGGCGCTGCAGGTGGGGTCGGCGGCTCACCCACGCCACCCGGCAGGGCTTCGGTTTCGACGATTTCCACGTCAATAGTCACCGGGGTTTGCGGCATGCGCGCAACCAGGTAGTCGTGGAAATTGCTCTGCGTGATTTCACCATTAAGTGCGGTGATCTGGCCAATAGCACAGCTGATACCGTAAATCAGACCGCCTTCACACTGCGCCTTAACGTGGTCAGGGTTGACCACGGTGCCGGCATCAATAGCGATGTAGGCTTTAGGAATGGTCCATTCACCACGACTGTTAACCTTCACCTCAATAACGGCTGCTGTATAGCTTAAAAATGACCGGTGCGCGGCCAGACCCAGATATCGGCCTTGTTGTTCACGCTTATCCCAGTCTGCCATGGCAGTCACTTTATTAATGACATTTTTCAGTCTGGCTGTATCCACCGGGTAGTCGTTGAGGTCATCGCCATAGTTGCCATATTTGGCGTTACTGGCGGCAAAATCTACATGCCGGTCTTTACCAATCAGTTGCAGCAGGAAGTCCTTGTGGTCCACTTGGGTTTGGTGGGCCAGCTCTGCCACAAATGACTCTTTGGCAAACGCGTGGTAGACATTGGCCACACTGCGCATCCAGCCGATACGCACATGAGCATTCGCTTCACCGCGCTCCAGTTGTAGATTAGGGACATCAAACGGTGTATCCAGGTGACCTAAATCCAGTTCGCCGTCGCTGGGCTTATTGGCTGCCGGATTAAAGGTTGATGAAATCGGCGGGAAGACCGTTTTGTGGTACCAGCCGGTAACGTGATTATTGTCATCCAGCGTTGCACTTAGGCGCTGGCCACTGACTGAATGATAGTAACCATGTTTTATGTCGTCTTCACGACGCCACACCACCTTCACCGGACGACCGGCTTGTTTGGCCAGCAGGGCAGCCTCAACCGCAAAGTCCGGCTTCGCTTTTCGGCCAAATCCACCACCGAGTAAGGTAACGTTAATAGTGACGTTTTCTACCGGAATTTTTAAGGCTCCGGCAACTTGCTGACGAGCAGTTTGTGGTGATTGCACACAAGCCCATATTTCAGCGCTATCGTCGGTTACCACAGCAGTGGCGGCCGGCGGCTCCATTGGGGCCTGCGCCAGATGTGGCGCATAATAGCTGGCATACATTACTTTAGCGGCGTCGGCCGTGGCCTGTTCAAAATCACCCAGCTTACGCATCACTTCGCCAGGTTTGGCTGCATTATCTAACAACGCCTGCTGGTAGTCGTCGGAATTATAGCTGGCATGATCGCTGGTTTGCCATTCGGTTTTCAGTGCGTTACAGGCCTGCCAGGCCAGCCAGGTATTGGTGGCCAATACCGCTATACCACCCAAAGGATTAAACAGCGCTGGGGCAGAAGCCGCTGGCATGTCGATAACGTCGACCACACCGGCCATTTTTTTCACTTCAGCCTGATTTGAAGATTTTACGCTGCTGAATAATACCGGCGGGCGTTGGATAACCGCGTAAAGCATGTTGTCCATGACCACGTCCTGACCATACACGGCGGTGCCGGTGGTCATGCCGGTTAGATCAACGCTGGGCACAGCCTTACCAATTTGTGTCCACTTATCGCGGGATTTCAGCTTTAAATCACTCGGCTTGGGTACCGGTAACTTAGCCGCTACGGCCACCACGTCGGCGAAAGCCACTTTACGGCCGGTGGGTTTATGCACGACAAAATGTGCCTGGGTCTCACATTCATAGGGATCGACCTGCCAGCCTTTGGCGGCAGCCGTACACAGCATCAGGGCGGCGGTAGCACCGGCTTCGCGTAAACGCTGGAAGTTGCGGCGAACACTGCGGGAACCATCAGTGTTCTGATCGCCATACTTGGCATCGCCGGTTGCCTGCTTAATGGTAACGTGCTGCCAGTCGGCGCCAAGTTCTTCCATCATTATTTGCGGGATACTGGTGCGTACCTGTTGACCCATCTCTGAGCGGTGGCAGGTAATTTCAACTTTACCGTCTTCGGCAAAACTGATGAAAACATTGGGGGCAAAACTGTCTGCCTCCGGTGCATTGGCAAACATTGCATGCCCACGGGTGGCCGGTAACAGGGCCAGACCAAGCGTAAAGCCTGAGGCAGTAGCGCTGCGTTTCAGAAACGTGCGGCGGGATTGGGAAACGGTTGAATCACTCATTTGGTCACCTTCACAGCGATTGATTCCGCCGCTGATTTAACCGCAGCGCGAATACGTGGGTAGGTACCACAGCGGCAGATATTGCCCGACATGTGGGATTCGATTTGTTCGTCAGTCACTGGTTGTTGTTTGTCGACCAGTGAGGCCGCCTGCATCATCTGACCACTCTGACAGTAACCACATTGCGGCACGTTATGTTCACGCCAAGCTTGTTGCACCGGGTGCGAGCCATCTTCTGAAAGGCCCTCGATTGTGGTGACGGCTTTGTCACCAATCGCTGCCATGGGAAGCTGGCAGGAACGGGTCGGCTCGCCGTCAAGGTGTACCGTGCAGGCACCGCAAAGGGCCATACCACAGGAATACTTGGTACCGGTCATCTTCAGTTCATCACGGATGAACCAAAGCAACGGCATACTGGGATCCCCCTGGTAGTCAAACTCCTGTTGATTAATAGTGACTTTCATAACGTTCCTCTTTTTATCCCAGACGATAGTTTCGTTAAGTGGGATTAGATCAACATGTTCACGTTGATGATTCAATAAAAACGGGTTAAACGGCGGTACACCACGACTAATTTCGCCCGATTAAAACAACTGTTTTAACCCATTTAACCACAATTCGTTAGCTTTATTGCCCTTGTTTTTGTAAAGTCTTTGTTAAGTATTCTACAAATAATAATAACCAATAGATATAAAAGGTGGAAACGACAATGTCAGATGCGTCTGCAGACCACACAACTTCTCAAGTAATGTCGCCTCTCGAATGCTTTTATTACCGTGAACAACATAGCCCGGATCATCTTTGCCTGGTGCAACCGGTAGAGGGGAGCTATCACACCTATTCCTGGGCAGAGGTTGCATCTCAGGTGCGCAAACTCGCCTGGCGCCTCAGCAATATGGGTCTGGATAAGGGCAGTCGGATTGCCATTTTGTCAAAAAACTGTGCCGAATGGCTGATGGCTGATTTGGCGATCATGCTGGCCGGGCATGTGTCTGTGCCAATTTTTGCCACCGCTGGTGAAGATACTATTCGTTACGTACTCCGGCATGCCGATGTGAAAGTCGTTTTTGTTGGCAAACTGGATGACGGCCCTAAGCAGGCGACGGCCATAGATGATGAAATTACCACGGTTTCCTTTCCTTACCCGGGCGTGAAAACCACTTATAGCTGGGCAGAGTTCAGCCACTGTGACAGTTTTACCGACAGTCCGACTCCGGCCGCTGATGAGCTAATGACAATTATCTATACTTCGGGCAGTACCGGCAGTCCTAAAGGTGTTATGCATTCTTATGGCGCCATGGCCTGGGCGGGCGCCCAGGCGAAAACCGATCTGTCACTGGGAGAGGATGACCGGCTGCTCAGTTATTTACCGCTGGCGCACATTACCGAACGGGTATTGATTGAAATGGCGGCGTTACAATCGGGCATGACGCTCTATTTTATTGAGTCACTGGATACCTTCCAGCGTGATGTACAGGAATGTCAGCCTACCTTATTTGTGTCAGTACCGCGGCTATGGACTAAATTTCAGCACGGTATTCTGCATAAACTGTCACAAACCAAACTCAATATTCTGCTGCGCATACCGGTAGTGAATGGCCTGATTAAAAACAAAATTCGCAATGGTCTGGGATTATCTCAAACCAAACTGTGCGCTAGCGGATCTGCGCCGTTACCGCCGGTCATCACTGCCTGGTTCGAAAAGCTGGGCATCGAAATTTGTGAAGGGTGGGGCATGACAGAAAATGCCGCACTGGGCACGGCCTGTCTGCCGTTTCGCAAGGATAAAATTGGTTGTATAGGCCGCCCGTGGGGAGGTGTATCACTGAAGCTGTCTGAACAGCAGGAATTATTGAGTAAGTCACCGGGCAACATGATGGGCTATTACCTCGACCCTGAGCGAACGGCCGAAGCCTTTACAGATGACGGCTATTTGCGTACCGGAGATAAGGCTATCGCCGATGGTGATGGTTACTATTCGATTACCGGTCGTATAAAAGACATTTTTAAAACCGCTAAAGGTAAGTACGTCACACCGGCGCCCATTGAAGCCAAACTCATGGAAAACAGTGTGATTGAGCAGGTTTGTGTAACGGGGGCGAGCTTACCTCAGCCCATTGCATTACTGGTGTTATCCGAAGAAGCCCAGGAGCAGTCAAAAAATCAGATTACGGCTTCCCTGCAACAAACGTTGAATAAAATTAACGGCGGGCTGGAGAGCCATCAGCGTCTTGATCACCTGGTGGTGATGGCCCAGCCCTGGACTATTGAAAATGATCTGCTGACACCAACGCTTAAGGTAAAGCGTCATGTACTTGAGGAACGCTTTCCAGAAGTGATCCATCAGGCCTATAATGACAAAGTCGTCTGGCAACATGATTCAAACTAAGGACTAAGGAGATATTATGAAACGTAGCAAGGGATTGGTATTAGGCTGCATGTTGATGGCCTTTTCGGCCGGCGCTCTGGCCGACCTGGCGGCGTTAAATGACGCCGCCAAAAAGCTTTGTAATAAAAGTAAGGTTTGCCTGCAGCAGGAAATGGCCGCCGAGGACGATTTACCACCGGGTATGGCAGCCATGCTTGATAATATGATGGGTGAGTTGTGCAAGCAGTACATGTCTATCGCAACGGTGGGCGAAAATCACGAAATCATTGAGCCGGCAACGGCATGCCTGAATTCCATGGCAGATAAAAGCTGTGATGAGTTGTTAAACGGTGAGGAAACAACAGCCGCCTGCCAGCGCTATGAACGCGTGGCAGAAAACTACCGCCAGTACTAAAGGGGGAGTGCACCCTATCCGCTGCAACGGATAGGGTGCAGCTACTCATGAAGGGTAACGCTGTTGTAAGCCCTGATAAACCTCATCGGCATAGTCAGGGTTGTTAATATCCAGTGCGTCCAGCACATCCACCAGATGCTCATTGTCTTCACGACCCTGCCAGGTTTTTTGATAGGTACCGGCTTTATAGCCATTATCCTGACGAAAAAAGTTCAGCACGTTTTTGCCAACATACTGACGGTAGAGTTCGTCACCGGACATTTCGCACTGTGCAACAATATGCATAAACAAGGGCACGCTGAATCGTTTAGCGGCACACAGGCCCGCCATTAATTCCAGATTATCCAGTAACGCCTGTTTCTTGATAGCATAATCTTTACCGTCAAAGGTCACCATTGGCTCGGCTTGCTGAGCCAGTTGCGCTGCCAGCGCATGAGCCGTTGCTTCAACATCGCCATCGTAATCAATAATGCTGGCAGACAGGGCAAAATGCCAGATATCCACCAGTTCCATTTGCAGTTGTGGCAGGTCTTTGTGCTGCGCTTTCCACCATTTCCAGCCGTGGTGTTCATTTCGCGTGTAACTATTGTTTTTCGAATTCGTTAGGTTATATTTTTATAGCATTTACTGCTAAAAGTGTGAATTTGTTAGTAGCCAACTATGAAAAAAATAAAGTTAGATAACTATGTATATCAGAAATCAAAGCTCGCTGATTTGGATGTGATAATCGATGACGAAGGAGTCATTGTTTTTATAGCTCTGCTATACAGTATTCATTTAAAAAGTAAGCGATCAATATAGACCCGGATCACCCCATTTTATCTAAGTC
>CEUU01114548.1_pt1 | contig 11282 bp, 10 predicted proteins | sample 531321 | NCBI WGS metagenome assembly CEUU01 (sample SAMEA2622658, study PRJEB7988) | marine metagenome | isolation source: saline water (ENVO:00002010), including
TTCTTGACAGGGGTGAATTAGAAAATGCAGCAAGAACAGTAAAGTTTATTGATTCAAAAATACCAAAGGAAGCTGAATCAATTAGTGTGGATGTTGTTACATTAGAAGCTGAATTAAAAGAATTAATTAAAAACGGAGATTATGAGAAGGCTGTTGAATTGGCTAAACCTCAATTAAAGAATCAAGCTGAATTTGCACCGATATGGGCTTTGTCTGGGGGAGCTAAAGCTAAGATGAATGATTTAAAATCTGCAATAATTGACCTTAAAAAATCAATTGAATTGAATCCATTTTCATCTACAGCAAATCATAATTTAGGAGTTATGTTGAAAAAATCATCAAAATTAGAAGAATCTTTATTTTACTTCGAAAAGGCTCTTGAAATAGATTCTGATTATCTAAAAGCGGCAAATAATCTAGTTAATACTGCAAAAGAATTAGGTAGGTCTGATTTAGAATTAAAAGGATATAGAACATTACTTAGAGAGAATAGCTCTCATCCAAACCGTTTAGAATTTGTCAGATTATTGTTGTCCCTAGCAAAGTCAGAGTCGAGCGTGTTAGGAACAATTGAACAACCACTAACCATAAAAGAAGGGCCTTCATTAGCAAAAGAAGCATTACTCCATTTGAAAGATGATATGTCACTAGATGAATCAATTTTAATTGCCGAAGCTATGTTTTTTGCCGATCAACATGTTGAATCTGTCGAGCAATGGAAGAAATTAATTGTTGAAAACCCTAAGGAATCTAGAATTTGGTCAGGACTTTCTCGTTCTTTGGAACGAATTGGTGAGTATGATAAATCAGAAAAGTGTAAAATTAAAGCCGAAGAACTATCAAGTACCAGTGAAAGTTTTGAAAATTTACTAAATCCAGATCGAATCAATCAAAAATCTGAATCCGATGAGGACCATAATAAAAATTTCGTTGATTTACAATCTGCTGCGAGCAACCTTCCCAAATTATCTAATGAAATTCATGATTTAGGAGATAATGCTGTTGAATGGTACAACAAAGGTTTATTGTTAATGTCAGAAAATAAATTTTCTGAGGCAATAAGTTGTTATGATAAATCACTAACTCAAGTATCTGAGGATTTAAATCTAAAAATAAAAATAATAAATGGTAAAGGAAGTGCATTTTATGGTATGAAGATGTACGCTGAGAGTATAAATTCTTATCATGAAGCAATGATGTTAGACCCTTCCAGTGTTTCAGGTTTAGTATTATACAATCTTGGAGTGTCCTATGCAGAATTAAAATCTTATCAAGATGCAATTAATTGTTTTGAACAGGCAATCCCAAGGCTTTCTGATAGTGAAACAATTTCTCGTGTAAAAAGTCAAATAAAAATATGTAAAAAGTTACATAAAAATTAAAATGATTGTTATGGGAAATGAAAAAAAATTTAGTACTATTATTTCTAGAAGATTTAATAAAAATAGTATAAAATTAAAAACTGATCATGTTGCAGTCGAGTTACCACTGGAAATATCTTTTAAAAATGATAAAGGTGAATCAACTAATATTACAATTTTAATGAGAACTCCAGGAGATGATTTAAAATTAGCTGTTGGTTTTCTAATTACAGAAGGAATTATTCACAATAATTCTGTTAGTAAGTTAAATTATGAGTCTTCGGAAAATAAAATAGAATTTATCTTCGCTTCAGATGAAATGCCAGAAATTTCAGATATTAGCAGAAACTTTGTGTCAAATTCTAGTTGCGGAATCTGCGGAAAAAATAGCTTAGACGATGTACTCAAGAAAATTCCTCCTGTAAGTTTTACCAGAAATTCAATGATTGAACCAAATCAAATTAAAATAATATGTCAAAAAATGAGAGAAAAACAGAAGCTATTTTCGAAAACTGGTGGAGTTCATGGAATTGGTTTATTTGATAAATATGGAGATATAATATTAGTAGAAGAAGATGTAGGCAGGCATAATGCTTTGGATAAGGCAATAGGTTCAATCTATCTAGAGAACCGTTATTCAGAAATATTGGGGGTATGTCTTTCTGGAAGAGCCAGTTATGAGATGGTTCAGAAAGCTGCAATGGCAGGAATTCAAATAATGATTAGCGTGGGAGCGCCCACATCTCTTGCGATTGATTTAGCTGCTTCTTCATCAATTGCTTTAATCGGATTTGTAAGTAAAAATGGATATAATATTTACACTAATGAAGCAATAATATTCTCAAACATTAACTAATGTGACTTTTACGTCAGTACGTGAAAGAGTCACATAGAGCACCAGCTGATAAAGTTAAATCACGCCAGCGGAAAATTAAAAAAAAAGCAGCTGGAATACCTGCCATTATTTCAACTTCTAAACACGGCATTAAAAAAATGGGTATTCTCAGAACAATTAAGACACTTACATTAGTAAATCAAAAGGAAGGATTTGATTGCCCAGGATGCGCTTGGCCAGATCCTGATGATGAGAGGACAATGTTTGAATTCTGTGAAAATGGAGCTAAAGCAGTGGCAGATGAAGCAATGAAAAAACTGATTTCCACTAAATTTTTCAAAAAATACTCTATATCTGAATTATCTAATAAATCTGATTATTGGCTGAATAATCAAGGTAGACTAACTAATCCGATGTACAAAAAAGAAGGGTCTGATTATTACGAAGAAATATCTTGGGATGATGCCTTTATGTTGATCTCTGAAGAATTAAATAGTTTAAATTCTCCAGATGAAGCAATATTTTATACTTCTGGCAGAACTAGTAATGAAGCAGCATTTTTATACCAACTTTTTGTAAGATCATTTGGGACAAATAATTTGCCAGATTGTTCTAATATGTGTCATGAATCAAGTGGATCTGGTTTAACAGAAACAATTGGTATCGGAAAGGGTACTGTAAGGTTGGATGATTTTGAAAAAAGCTCTTTAGTTGTAGTTATGGGTCAAAATCCAGGTACAAATCATCCTCGTATGCTGTCAGCTTTGGAAAAGACTAAGAAAAATGGTGGTAAAATTATTCACATAAATCCACTTCCTGAAGCTGGATTAGTGAGATTTAAGCATCCTCAAGATTATATGAAATTATCATTTAAGTCTACAAGACTAGCCGATTTACATTTACCTGTTAAAATAAATGGTGATGTAGCATTAATGAAGGGAATAGGTAAATACTTACTCAAAAAAAATGCAAATGGCATTCAAGTTTTTGATGATAAATTTATCAAGAACAAAACAATTAATTTTGAATTATACTCAAATTCAATCAAAAAAATATCTTGGGAAGAAATAGTAGCTAGTTCTGGCATTAACAGAGAATTAATTGAAGAAGTCGGAGAATTATTCTCAATTTCAGAATCGATTATTATTTGTTGGGCAATGGGTTTAACACAACATGTTAATGGAGTCGATAATGTTAAGGAAGCGGTTAATTTATTGCTTTTAGGTGGTAATATTGGTAAAGAAGGTTCTGGGGTTTGCCCAGTTAGAGGTCATTCAAACGTCCAAGGTGATCGGACAATGGGAATATGGGAAAAGCCAAAAAAAGACTTTCTAGATAATATAGGTAAAAAGTTTGGTTTCAAACCACCTTATGAACATGGATATGATACGGTAGATTCAATTAAGGCTATGAATGAAGGTGTAGTAAAAATTTTTATTGGACTGGGAGGAAATTTTATTTCTGCTACTCCAGATACAGATTATACTGCAGAATCTATCAGAAAAACTACTCTAAGTGTGCAAATATCTACCAAATTAAATCGCTCTCATCTCATTACGGGTAAAAAAGCACTTATTTTACCTTGTTTAGGAAGAACCGAAGAGGATATTATTCATGGTAAGAAACAGTTTGTAACTGTGGAAAATTCGATGGGTTATGTTCATAAATCCGAGGGAAGGCTAAAACCAGCATCTAATAGACTAATGAGCGAGGTTAGCATTGTCGGTAATATGGCCAAAAGCACTCTAATTGACAGTAAAATTGATTGGGATTTTTTAATTAGTGACTATGATAATATTCGAGATGATATTGAAGATTGTATTCCTGGATTTGAAGATTATAATAATAGAATTAAACAGAATTTAGGATTTTATTTACCTAACCCTCCAAAAGATAGACAAGAATTTTTAACATCTGAAAACAAAGCTTGTTTTAGTATTACAGAGATACCAAATAACATCAATAAAGATGGTTATTTGACAATGATGACAATAAGAAGCCATGATCAATATAACACTACTGTTTACGGTTTAGATGATAGATACAGAGGTATTAAGGGAAATAGATATGTTGTATTAATGAACGAAAATGACATCAACAAATTAGGTTTCAAGAACTCGCAAATGGTTAAAATTATTAGTGATTCCGACGGAGTAGCAAGGGTCGTTGATGGATTTAAAATCATGAAATATGAAATTCCAAATGGATGTATTGCCACATATTTTCCAGAGGCTAATCCATTAGTTCCAATTGGTCATGTTGCTAGAAAGTCTAATACACCAGCCTCAAAAAGTATCCCCGTTAGATTAGAAGCTTCGAATCAATAAAACTTCAATCGGTGTGATGAAGGATTTTTAAATGTCTTATTAATACAACTATCATGGCAGACGTAGACTGCGGGACTTGCCCTTCAACTTCACCTTTACAGGTAGTAACCCCAGAAATTAAAGACATAACATTAACATTAACAGATAAAGCTCAAAAAATGCTTTTTGATGTTATGGGTAGTGATTCTAACTCCGCTTTGCTTGTGGATGTATTATCAGGCGGATGTTCTGGATATAAGTACGATTTACAAATTATAGAGCCAGTCAATGGTGAAGAGCACTTTGAGTTGATGTATGGAGGAATTCAAATTTTTGTACCAAAAACAGCTTCGAGTTTACTCGATGGTGTAGAAATAGATTATGAAGAAAAATTAATGGGTGGTGGTTTCAAGTTAAACAACCCCAATGCGTCTAAGAGTTGTGGATGTGGAGAAAGCTTTAGGTAATTAATCTATAGAATCAACTGTACCTATTTTTGATTTAGTAAATGGAGCTTCCTTTCTTAAATTATTTCTTAGATTTATATCCAATGGAGTCGGACCATATTCAATAAACTTAATCAGACCTTTTTCTCTTAAAAAAAAGTATGTTTTTGGTTTACATGATTTAATTAATTTTTCACTAAATTCTGAGTGTATTGATTTTTTTCTCCTTGTAGCATGTCCAACTTCGACACCAATGCCAACTAGTGTAACACTAAATAGAACAATCAGAATCGATAAAGAAAATAAAATTAAATCACCTCCTTCACGAAATAATGCAGTTAAATCTCTAATCAATAAAAATAGTAAGCCAATACCTACAAGCGGCTCCAATAGTTCTCTAAAGAATCTTTCAATTGGAATTATTGCTGTACCTGCCGGGTCAGCAAATACGAACTCTGTGTCTATTGCAGTTTTAATTACTCCCAGTGTAGATAATAAAATTAAGTAGGATGTTCCTGAAATCAGAATAATCACCCAATAATCTAAACCTCGGAAAATCCAGTGTACAATCAACCATGCAAATAATCCTAGGTATACTGTCATTAACATTTTACTAAATGCTACGATATCTCCTCTTAGTTCATCTTCATTATGTCTAGCTCTAGGAATATGAATTAACTGCCATTTAGATATATGTAAAAATTGTAGAATAATGTAAGTGAGTAAGCCTTTCCTAATCAAAATGTACTCAGCTAGTGCTAATAATGGTAATGCTAATAGAAATAGAGGTGTTGCAAAAAGTAATACAATTGGTGTGAAAAATAAACTTGGAAGAAGAATAAAATGTGGTGTTTTCAGTGGGAATAAGAAGTCAGTTTCAATTAATTTTTGCCGCTCCTTTGGTATCCTCCTTCGCCTAGCAGCTTCATCAAGTTGATCTCTAAATTGTGATAGAGAATGCCCAGCATTAACAACCAGACTCAGTAATCTTCTATATTCTTCGTGTTGATATGCTCCACCTACGTACCTTTTCCAGATTATTCTTATCGGAATAGCAACTAATATCGGAATTAGCAAAATTGCTATCGCTGATAAAATTTGAATAAGTTCAATATCAGTTGCCATATACTGCGACACGCATTAGTTCATTAATCAATAAGGTTAATTCTCTATAAAATTGTCAATTATGAAACAAAATTTTACCCCTCAAATATTCACTTTTAACATAACCAAATTTGTTTGAATCAGTACTTTCCAATGGGAAATTATTATCTCCAGTCATCCAGTATCCTTTATTGGGATCTATTTTAGATACTCTCTTTATAATTAGATTCTTGCCTTGTGGATTTTTGAATAATAATATATCTCCAATGTTAATTTTAATTAAACCTTCTTTACTATAATCTACCCATACAATTTGGCCGTCTTGGATTGCAGGATTCATGCTTCGACCTTTAACAATGATTGGTCGAATTTTGAATCTTAAAATTTTAGATATTTTTCTAAAATCATACATTTTATCACTAAGATGCCCTAATCCAAGGAATATCTTTACCTTTGGTGGCCCAAAAAATATTGTGAATCTCTTCAATTGAATCCATTAATTCTTTTGCATGTTCAGATGAAACTTCTACTTTACATGCACTACAAAGTTTAGCGGCTTTCCAAAATGTTTCGTGTAGGTTTGGATAGTTTTCTAAATGTTGAGGCTTAAAAAAATCTGTCCACAGAACCAACAATTCATCTTTGCATTTTTGTGCTTCTTCTTCCTTAATTGCTGCATACCTACTCATTGTATTGATATAAGCTGCAGAATTATAATCGTCTTTATGGTTTTGATCTAATTCTAGCATCTTCTTTGTCATTGATTGTACAGCCTCACCTGCAATTCTGGCACTTGCAGGATCATAAACTCCACAAGGCCCATCACAATGAGCGTCAGCAGTCTTTAAATTGTTAATTATGGCTTTAGTTAATCTTCGCATAAAATACCCTGTAACAACTAGTTTTTGAATATTAGTGTTATCAAAATATTCATGATGTTAGTTCTACCGTGTAATAATATGTACAGAGTTGTTGTTACCGATGGATTGGCTGCCGTGGCAATAGATAAATTGAAATCGGAAGGTTATAGCGTAGATGAAATTAGTTTTACTAGAGATGAAATTCTTGATGGTGCTTTGCGTAAATATCATGCAGTGATAATCCGAAGCGCTACAATCTTAGATAAAAATGCAATAATAGCTAACTCTGGTGGTAATTTAAAATTTATTTGTAGAGCTGGAGTTGGAGTAGATAACATTGATATTAGAGTGGCTAATAAATTCGATATTATGGTAATGAACGCTCCATCATCTACAACTCAAAGTGTTGCAGAATTAACAGTCGGGCATCTCATTTCATGTGTAAGAAGAATACCAGAAGCAGATAGAAATTTGCGGAAAAAAATCTGGGCTAAAAAAAATCTGAGGGGTAGTGAATTGAACGGTAAAAACCTTGGTTTAGTTGGTTACGGCAGAATTGCCAGGAAGGTAGCCAAAATAGCAGAAGCATTCGGAATGATTGTTCATGCTTATGATCCGTATTTGAGTCATGATTTATTCGGAAATACAATTAGTTATACTTCAATAGAAAAATTATTTTCAAACTGTACCCATATCAGCATACATTGTAATCTAAGTCAAGAAACTAAAAATTTGATCGGAGAAGATTTGATTAATTTAATGCCAAAAACCGGAGCTGATGGTTCTAATTGCGGAAATCATATAGTCAATCTATCAAGAGGTGGAATTGTTAACGAAAAAGAATTACTTGTTTGTCTAAATAATGGCAAATTAACAAGCCTTGGGCTAGATGTTTTTGAATTGGAGCCAGCATTAAAAAATGACTTAATCAATTGTGAAAATTTTGTTGGCACGCCTCATATTGCAGCATCAACTCTAGAAGCTCAGATTAGAGTTGGTCTTGAATCAGCCACTCAGATAATTATGGCCTTAGACGGAGAACTTCCCACTAATTTAATCAACGGAGTTTAGTGATTTTTCGACTATACTCAATGTTTTTTCTAAATTTGAATCTATTTGGGTATTAATTTTATTAATTTTTTTATTTAAGTCTGGACGTTCCAAGTCGAGTAGGTTAATCCTCACATTATAGAGTGCTCCTCTAGATGAGGCATGGGATAGTAGCGCTGCGACTGCAACATCTGTTATAGCATTAGGATTTCCCTTTTCAGCTAGCTCTGGTAATAATTCAAGTATTTCTGCGGACTTAATTGCAATTTCAAGTGGTGCTAACGCTGCATTTAAAGAAGCCTCTTCGATTTTTTCTTTTCTTAACTCCTCTTCTTCTTTGTTATTCTTAGGTAATTTCCAAGATTTCATTACATCTTCAAATGCTAATGAATCTGCATTTGCTAATTCAATTGAATCTAATAATATTGGTATTGCTATACTCTGTATTTTTTCAGCAGCAGCCCATCCGTCTTTCCATTTAGGATTACTGGTTGTTAAATCGCAAACCATGCATGTTAGTGCAGCAGCATTACCAAGTACTAATCCAGATGCAGATCCTCCACCTGGTGTAGGTGAACTGCTTGATAAAGCAGTTTGAAATTGTTTAACTGTCATTCTTCCAAAATCTTCCACCATTTCAGCCCCCTTTAGCAGCCCATTCTATGATTCTCTTTTCAGGGTCAAATATATTTAATTTATCTAGCATTAAACCTTCAATTGCTGCATCAACCAATTCGTTTTCAGACGCTTTACTAGGATTAGAATGATAAAATTTTCCAGAACTAACAATAGCATTTAAAGGTACTAATCCAACTAATTCACCAGCAGTTACACTCAGCCCTAAATTAATTGCTTCTAGTTTAATTTCTTCCATAACGTGATGCATTCCTGTAAAATTGTAATCTAATAAATTCATTGAAACCTGCGCAGTAGATTTATCATACATCCAACCAGCCGCTTGCAATTCAGAAAATTTTCCTTTTATTCTAACGACCTTCCCTTCTTTATCATAAATTTTTTCACCTTTTTCATTTCTACTAATTATTCCACTTGTTCTAATTTTTCCAGCAATAGAATTAGCCAAAAACTTATCATTTGTACTTAAATTAACATTGAAAGCGATTAAAACCGATCTTGCTCCAGATGAAATAGCCCCACTTTTAGCAATAAATTTTTGGGGCCCATAATCAGGAATCCACTCTTTTAACATTATTTTCTTTTCTAACCCTTCATACTCGCCTTTCCTTATATTTGGTAGTGATATCCTATCTTTTAATTTTGCAGCTTTAGCATATAAGAATACTGGAATAGACATTTCCTTACCTACAGATTCTCCATATCTATTTGCCAACTCTATACAATCTTCTATAGAATATCCACTAATTGGGATGAATGGAACAACATCTACAGCTCCTATTCTGGCATGTTCGCCTTTTTGTTTCCTCATATCAATCATATTAAGTCCAGTCTTAGTACAATTTATGGCAGCTTTTAGAACGCTTTCTTTTTCCCCAACAAAAGAGAACACAGTTCTATTAAAATCTTCGCTAGAGTCAATATCGAGTAACTTAACTCCTTCAACAGTATTTATAGACTCAGCTATTTTTTCAATAATTATTTTATCTCTACCTTCACTAAAGTTTGGTACGCATTCTATCAATCCTTCGCCCATGATATATGGTCAAAGAATTAGTCTTTGAATTATTTGTTAAGCATAAAGTGAATTTATTTTATCACTTTCAGAGTTTTTCCTCATTTTCTCTGTAATTTTAAGAGCTTCATTGAAGTCTTTACTAATTATTTTATCTCGCCCGTCTCTAATTGCTTCCATGCCGGCTTCAACACACATTGCCTTGATGTCTGCGCCACTGTATCCATCTGTAGAAGATATTAACATATTCATTTTTATCTTAGACGTGGACATATTTTTTATATTGATATCAAGAATTCCTTTTCTGGCCTCTTCATTCGGAAGAGGAATTTCGATAATTCTGTCAAATCTACCTGGTCTCAATAATGCGTCATCGAGTATGTCAGGTCTGTTTGTTGCTGCAATAATTTTAACCGAATCAATAGGGTTGAAACCATCTAATTCTGATAATAACTGCATGAGTGTTCTTTGTACTTCTCTGTCACCGCTAGTGGCAGTATCTAGCCTTTTGGCACCTATGGCGTCAATTTCATCTATGAAAATAATAGAAGGTGATTTTTCCTGAGCTAAAGCAAATAGTTCTCTAACCATCCTACCTCCCTCTCCAATGTATTTTTGTGCTAATTCACTTCCCACCAATTGTATGAATGTAGCTTCTGCGTTAGCAGCAACAGCTTTTGCGATCATTGTTTTACCGCATCCAGGTGGTCCTGTCAATAATACACCTTTAGGTGGTGTAATACCTACTTTTTTGAATAATTCTGGTTTTTGCAGAGGTAGTTCAATTGCTTCTCTAAGTAATTTAATTTGTAAGTCTAATCCTCCTATTTGATCAAATGTTATTGTAGGTTTATCGGATACTTCAGCACTTGTGACCAGTGGATCCCATCCGTCCTGAAGTACATCAATAATGGCTAGCGTATCCTGATTGAGAGTAACTCTCGCACCAGGTTTTAACTTTTCCTCAGGGATTGATGGATTCACTGAAACCTTGAATACGGTTCCATTACTACTCCTCACGATTCCATTCGTGTCAGAAATCATATCCTGGAGATGCCCAATTATTAGAGGAGGACTTCTTAAAGAATTAACTTCATCTTCCAATCTGTGTGCAATTTTCCTCACTCCGTCTAGATCTCTTTCAAGTTGCATTTTTTCTGTAGTTAGTCTTTGCACCTTTTCGTGTAGTTCCCTAAACTCTGATTGTAATTTTATCATTTCGTCTTCAGCTTTGCGGGTATTTTCTCTTTTGCTCGGCCGCAGCACATCACCATCTGACGTCATTGGAGTGTTGAATTTCTTAACCTACTTCAAGTTGTTCTCTAAAATATTACTAAATCTAAGTTTTTAGGGGATATACTGAAAAGCCAAATGCCCTAGTCTTGATGAGTGCTATGGGAGATTGTGAGTTGTGCGGAAAAATGTCTGTAAACACTGTCAAAGCTAGATATCATAAATCAATTATAGAATCATGTAATATTTGTATTCAGAAAATGAATTTAGTACCCCAGAGGGTGAATACTAGGTCTACAGCAAGGTCTCTAAGTGTTAAGAGTAATAAATTACACAGCAGAAAAAAGAATTTAAGTAATTCAAAGACGCTAATCGATAATTTTTCAAGAATTATTACCAAAAAAAGAGGAGAAAAAGATTTGTCTAAATTAGAACT
>CEUU01022793.1_pt1 | contig 11278 bp, 12 predicted proteins | sample 531321 | NCBI WGS metagenome assembly CEUU01 (sample SAMEA2622658, study PRJEB7988) | marine metagenome | isolation source: saline water (ENVO:00002010), including
ATTGTATTTTGGGTGTTTTTTATTGTTGCGTCTGTTACAATTCTTCCTCTAATTAAATTTATCTTTTCAGTTATTTCAGTTTTTTGGGTTTTACCGACTCCGTCAATTTGAAATGTACTAAGCCTCGGTCTTTCTTTTAATACAATTGAAAGGAAAACTTTATCTCCTTCAATTTTTCTTATTAAAATTTTAATGTCACCAATTATACCTTGTTTCCATAGCTTTTTTATTGCACCTGATATTGATTCACCAGGTATTGATATTCTATCTCCAACTTTGAGCCCTGACAATGACTTTAATGCTATTTCATCTAAGTATTTTTCTCCAATAACGTCTAACTCAGCAATTTCATATTCTTTAGGGTTTGTATAACTAATTGTTATCTGTTCGTCATTCTTATTATTAAGATCATATCTTATTTGACCAATTGTCTTTTGGTTAAAAAGGATAGAAAAAAACGTTATAATTAAAAAAAATCTCATATTTCAAATTGATCCAAACCTTCTGTTTCTATTTTTAAACTCGAAAATAGCATTATTTAATTCATTTTTATTAAAATCGGGCCATAAAATATCAGAAAAAAATAATTCAGAATATGCCATTTGCCACAGAAAAAAATTACTAATTCTTTGCTCTCCACTTGTTCTAATTATTAGTTCCGGATCTGGAATATTACTTGTCGATAAATTATTTTCAAAATCTTTTTCGTTAAAATTCAATAAATCATCATTTTTTAGTTTTTTAATCATTTTTCTAAAAGCATTAATGATATCCCATTTACCGGAATAATTTATTGCTAATATTAAATTAAGACCACCATTTTTTTTGGTAATTTCAATAGCATTTTTAATGCTTTTTTTAGTTGACTCTGGAAGTGGGTCAACGTCACCTATTATATTAAACTTTACATTTTGTTCAATAAGGTTATCAATCTCATCTTCGATTACAACTTTAAGTAAGTTCATTAAAGCATTAACTTCTATTTTGGGTCTGTTCCAGTTTTCAGTTGAAAATGCAAAAAGGGTTAAATATTTAATTTTATTTTCAATGCAACACTCAATTGTATCTCTTACACTTCTTTTTGCTTTTATATGACCTTCTATCCTACTTTTATTTCTTTTCTTAGCCCACCTGCCATTACCGTCCATTATTACAGCTATATGATTGGGTGTGCTTTTTTTATTACTCATCAGTTACAAATCTAATAAATGCTGTTGTAAGGTGCAGAATCTTTTGGACACGGTATTTTATAAAGTATATAACTAAAGCTGATTCCAGTGAAGTAATAAAAATCATTGTCGTTCCCGCTTCCATATTGATAATTTTTAATATTATTACTAAAATTTAAACCAGTAACATTATTTATGTTCGATGTGTTTGCCCCAGTTGTATAATCTAGATTATCATTAAAAGTTTTTTTAAATTCTACTTCAAATGCAATTGAGAATTGTTTATTAATTAAATATTTAAATCCTAATCCAAAAGGGATATTTATAAATAACTTTCGCTCCTCATCAATCTTTAAGTTATTTGCCTCTACATTTTTTAATATGGTTGTTCCCATGCCAAAAAAAATGTAGGGTGTAAAATTAAATTTACTTACTTCATCAAAGTAGTCAAGAAAATTATATTCAAATTTCCCAGAAATCTCAGAAATTTTTGATTGAAATTTCATATTTCTATTAATAGATAGAGCGTCATTTATTTTTTCTTCTCCCTCAATAGAGCCTCTTTTATATGATATTTTAAATGTTTGAAATGAACTTATATTAAATCTGTTAAATATTTCAAGTCCAATTTTACCATTGAAAGGAGCATACCCTCTTTTTAAATCACCAGAATAACTGTTTAATCCAAAACTTAAACCAGGCTCAATAAATTGAGCTATTATTTGACTGTTTGTAAAAAAAATTAATAAGATAAAAATACATTTTTTCATGTATGCTTAACGATTTTATTTTAATTATGGTATTAATTTCTTAAGTCAAATCCCCAATTTAATTTTTTTCTTAATGTTGCAAAGAAATCGAAATTATTTGGGTGAATAAGGTTTGCTTTGAAAGGAGCTCTTTTAATTATGAGCTCTTGCTCTCCTTTAAAAGTATATGATCTAGAATCCATAGAAACAAGAAAATTATAACCTTGGTTTTCAATTTTCAATTTAATTTTTGAATCATCAGATATGATAATACTCCTTAAACTCAGATTGTGAGGGCTAATCGGAGTAATAATTAAATTTTTTGTATCAGGAGTTAAAATTGGTCCACCACAAGATAAAGAGTAACCTGTAGATCCAGTTGGTGTGGATATAATAAGTCCATCTGACCAGTAAGTGCATATAAATTTATTATTTATATAACAATGAATTTTAATCATTGAAGAAGAATCTTTTTTAATAACAGATATCTCATTTAAAGCAAAATTATTCTTTATAATGTCTTTTTTATTTGAAATTGAAACTAAAGATCTTTTTTCCAATGTATAATTTGATCTAATGATTTCTTCAATTATTTGTTCAAAAACCTCGGAAACATCGTATGATAAAAAGCCCAGCTTGCCAACATTTACTCCTAGGATTTTTGTTTCAGACTTACCAATTAATGAAACAGTATTCAAAAGCGTTCCGTCTCCACCAAAACTTATAACATAATCAATTATTGATATATTTTTTTTATTAATGTTTGGATAAGTTGTTTTAGAGAAAGATTTATTCAATGTATCTGAGTAGAAGATTTTAAACTTTTTCCTCTCTAAAATTTCGACTAATCTAATTAATGTCTTTTTCTTATCTCCCTTTATGTTTATTCCATTAATACCAATATTCATATTAACTATTTATAAATGGTTCAATTACTTTATTAAATTTTTTAGGTTGCTCCATCATTGGAGCATGGCAGCACTTATCAATAAAAGTCAAGCTTGATTTTGGAATAAGATAATTAAATTGATGTGCTACTGATGGGGGTGTTATGGTATCATTTAGTCCCCAAACAAGAAGAGTTGGGCACTTAATTTTATATAGTTTTTTTGCAAGATTATTTCTTTGGGCTGATCTGGCAACTGTAATTATGTTAAGACATTTAGAATTATCATTAAGTGTATGGAATACATTATCAACATATTTTTTGGTTAGTATATTTGGATTATAAAATGTATGATTTATTCTTTCGTTGATATAATTATAATCTCCTCTTTTCGGAAAAGATCCACCAAATGAATTTTCATATAATCCAGAACTACCTGTCAAAATCAATTTTTTTACATTCTTTGGGTACATAATAGAGTAAATTAATGCAATGTGTCCACCAAGTGAGTTGCCCATTAAAATAAAACGCTCAAGATTTAATTTTTTTACAAAACTTCTAACGAAAGACGTTAGATCTTCAAGGTTTGCATTATTAATATCTATATCAGTTATAGGAATCTTTGGTATAATAATTTTATGAGTCTTTGAAAAATGATTGACGACACTTTTCCAATTGCTTAGTTCCCCAAAAAGACCATGGAGTAAAAGGATTATCTCGCCTTTTCCCTTAACTAAGTAATCTTTTTTTTCTAGTGCCATTAAACTATTAATTCTTTTTTATTAGTACTCTCTACTATAATTTCAAGTGAAGGAAAAAAATCAATAAAGAAAGAAAGTGTATTTGGCGCAAAATCCATTATATAATAACTAATTATAGATTTTTTTATTTCCTCCTCAAATATTGAAATATCGAAGTATTGAAATAAATTAATCGTAAAACTGATTATTAGGCATGTTTTAATAAATCCAAAAATTCCACCTGAAATATCATCAAATAAGCCTATTAAGGTCAAGTCAATAAAATATTTTAGGGTTTTAGTTATTTTATTTATTAGAAAAGCAGACAGAAAAAAAGTTAATATTATTGAAGAAAATCCAATTATTAGGTTGTTCGTTTCTGGAAAAAAAGATAAAAAGAACGATGCTGTTAGAGAGGAAAAATTTAAAGCAATTAAAATACTGATAAAGAAAGAAAGAAAGGAAATTAAACTAACAAAGAAACCTTTTTTATATCCCTTGTAGGTAAAATAAATAATTAAAACCCCTATTATTAAGTCAATCAATTTTAAATGAGTTTACTCTTTACTAAACCAGCTATTCTAGAGCTATCAGCTTTACCAGAAAGTTTCTTATTTGCTGATGCCATGACCTTACCCATATCTTTCATACTTTCTGCCCCAATTTCTTTAATAATAATTTCAATTTCTTTTTCTAAATCTTCATCTGTTAGTTGTTTTGGCAAAAACTCCTCAATTATATCTATTTCTACTTGTTCTGTATTTGCTAGATCTTGTCTATTTTGCTCAAGGTATAATTTGAGCGAATCTTTTCTTTGTTTAATTAATTTCATTAATAACTTTATCTCATCCAGATCCACTCCTTCTCCACTCTTTTCACTAAGAAGGATTGCAGATTTAATTGCCCTTAAGGCTATCAATCTTGATTTATTTTTATTCAACATTGATTCTTTAATTTGAATATCTATCGTATTTTTGAGTTGCATATCTGCAAAGTTATTAAATACTCATAAATTCATGACTAGATTAAGTGTAAATGTCAATAAAATTGCAACTCTAAGGAATGCTAGGGGTGGTAAAAATCCTGATATTATTCAGGTGGTTCAAGATTGTGAAAAATTTGGATCTCAAGGAATAACAGTTCACCCTAGACCTGACGAAAGACATATAACACATGAAGATGTTTACAATATTGCTAAGGTTACAAAAACGGATTATAACATTGAGGGGTACCCTGACGATAGATTCCTAAAAATAATTGATGACATACGCCCTGAACAGGTAACTTTAGTTCCTGATGCTCCTGATGTTGTAACTTCAAATAGGGGTTGGAAAAGATCAGACCTTAATATTGATTTGAATCAAATTATAGCTGATATGAAAAAAAAAGGAATGAAAGTATCTTTATTTATAGATCCAAATATAGATATGGTTGATTTCTCATTGGATCATGGTGCAGATAGGGTTGAACTGTATACAGGGGATTACGCAAAAAATTATCTAAATAATAAGTTTGATTCTGTTATTAATTACAAAAAAACTGCTGAATATGCTATTTTAAACGACCTTGAAGTAAATGCTGGACATGATTTAGATTTGATAAATCTCGAATTTTTAAAATCTTCTATCCCTGAATTGTATGAGGTTTCAATTGGACATGCCTTAATATGTAACTCTCTCTATTATGGATTAGAGCAAACAATTAAAATGTACCTAGATAAATTAAAATAGATGAATCTAAATTTCAAAGAGTATGGAAAGGGGAAGACCATTGTTATTTTGCATGGATTGTTAGGCTCATTAGATAATTGGTCTACTATTGCTAAGTCTTTGAGTACTAATTATAATATAATAACTATTGATTTGCCAGATCACGGAAAATCAGATCATACAGATTTATTTAGTTATACTAGTATAGTACAATCACTTAAAGATTTTTTAATTAAAAAAAAAATATCCAGGTTTAGTATTATTGGTCACTCTATGGGGGGTAAGGTTGCTATAAAGTATGCTGATTTATATCCGTCTAACCTTGATAAATTAGTTATTGTTGATATATCAAATAAGTATTATAAAACTGAAAGGTTTAATCATATTTTTAAGGCCATATTCTCAATTGATTTAAAAAAAATCAATTCAAGATCTGAGGCAAGTATTATAGTTTCTTCATTAATAAAAAATGTTGGAGAAAGGAATTTTATACTTAAAAATATTACAAGAAATGGTAATGTATTTAGTTGGTTACCAAATATAAAACTATTAGCATCTTCGATAGAGAAAATTTCTGAAAGGATTGATATTAAGAGTCAAATCAAAGTGGAAACCCTGTTTTTAAAAGGTGAAAATTCAATATATATTGATAAATCAGACCTGATAACCCTTAATAATGATTTTTTTAGATACTCTTTAAAAGAGGTTAAAAATTCCGGACATTGGATTCATGCAGAGAACCCTACAGATTTTTTGACTGAAGTCCGGTCTTTTATAGGGTAATTATGCCTTTGGGTGAGCTTTATTAAATGTTTCTTTTAATTTCTCAATGGAGTTATGGGTATACACTTGTGTTGCTGCTAAACTTTTGTGTCCTAGCAACTCTTTAATAGAACTTAGGTCAGCTCCTTTGTTTAAAATATGAGTTGCAAATGTATGTCTTAGGAGATGTGGATTATATTTTTCACTTTGAATTAGTTTTGATAGATTTTTCTTTACTACTCTTGATATTAGCATAGGATATATTTTTTCACCTTTTTCAGTATAAAATAAAAACTCTCTATTTGTTATTTCACTTTTTTCTCTGAGTGATATATAATTGATTATTTGGGAAAATAAACTATCATGTAATGGTATAATTCTTTCCGTACCCCTTTTCCCTAAAACTTTAATTTCTCTTTTGTCTTTATTTATGTTTTTAGTCTTTAGGTTTATAAGCTCTGATATTCTAATTCCCGTTCCATAAAGTATTTCTAGAATAAGTATATCCCTTGTCTCTTTAAAGTTATTCTTAACCTTTAGGCTATCAAATACCAAGGCAAGATCATTCTCCTTTAAAAATTTGGGAATAGTTTGATCAGTTTTTAAAGATTTAATGTTATTTGTTGGATTAGTTTGAATTATCTTTCTTTTAACTAAAAATTTATAATAGGATTTAAGAGATGCAATTTTTCTATTAATTGTTTTTTTAGAATTATTCTTCATAGAAAGTTCAATTATCCATGATCTTATGGATCTTTTATCAGCCTTTCTTATTTCTTCTGAATTTGAAAGAATATTATAGAATTTTTTGAACTGTTCTAAGTCTGTTCTGTAGGATATGAGGGTGTGATTACTCGATCTTTTCTCAAACTCCAAATATTTGTAGAAAGTGTCTTCCATCTATATAATTATATAGTGAAAGTTAGTGAATTTAAAGTTCTTTGGATCTGAGTTTTTGAATATAACTGGCCCTAAGCTTCTCTTCTCTTAATACAACAGATTTTTTTGTGTAGAAGGCATTCCCCCTATAATCCTTGATCACTTGAGCTTTTTCAAACTTTTTTTTGAATCTCTTGAGAGCTCTGTTTATATCTTCTTTTTCTTTAACTGTAACTTTAATCATATTTTAAAAATTGTTTCGCAAAGATAAGAAAACAATGATATTATCAAAATTAATTAAATAGGTAAAATTTTATTGCTTTTTATAGACTCTAAAAAGAAATTTATTTCCAATTCTTTAATTTACTAGTTTTTCCTATGCCAGGATTAAATGCATTCTTAGGATCAAGTTTTCTATAAAAATTTGATAGTATTGGTTTTGCAAAATACTCATGGCCAACATTATGTTCTGCTGGATATTCTGCGCCCCTTTTGTCATATATTTTTAACAGTTTCTCTTTTAATTTTTCACCATCAACACCTTTTTTTACAATATAATTTTGGTGAAGCACATGACAAAATAAGTGGCCATAATAAAGTTTCATTTCAAGCATATCATCAATCTCTTTTGGTAATTTTTCGAACCAATTTTTTTCATTTCTTGGGAAAGCAATATCAAGAGACATCATTTCTCCATGATTCTTAGAATAAAGCATATGGTATCTTCCAATTGCACTAGCTGAAACAAACCTATGTAGAGATGCTTTTTTTGCCTCGAAATCATTGCAAATAAAGTAATCTCCATCATTATTTTTAAAAAACTCATTGAAATATCTCTCTGCCTCTTCAATTCCATCATCTGACATCTCGATTACCCAGTGATGTTCATACAAGTTTCTGAATTTTTCCATATTTTCTGGTAAATGGTTTGGCCAAAAATTACTTAAAAATTGCATCATTCTATCCGAGAAATTATTTGGAAGAAATCTAAGTTTCGAAGCTATAATATCAACTGTTCTTTTCAACTCAAATAGTGTTGGTAGAAATTTTGTTCCTAATTTTTCAATAACTAAAAAAGTATCCTTACTATATTTTTTTGCTGCATCATAACAATCCCTATGTAAATAGTCTCCAAGTGTTGGTAGTGTTCTAAATTTTGATAAAATTTCTCTTCTAATTTTCCAAAATACATCTGGATTATTTGATCCTAGATAAAATACTTTAGTTTTTAAAGGAGAGAGATACGTATCAAGTCTCACAGCAAACACTGCCAGTTTTCCAGCACTACCAGAGGCTGCATATAATAATCTTGGATCTGAATTGAATCTAGCAGGGGTTTTTTTATTAATTTCTCTAACAATTTTAGAATATTTATCATCAGAGGCTAGTTTATTTGTATGTTTTATATCCTCCACGTTATATTTTTTATTTTGCAAATTATTTAATATTTCCTCTGGATTTGAACCTAAATCTATGTCTAACTCATTGACTAACTCTAATTGTCCTTTCTGGTTAATTTTAGCATAGAGTGCAAGCTCTGTGTAAGCAGGACCTCTTTGCACTAAAGATCCTCCAGAATTATTACATACCCCTCCAACAATTGATGCTCCTATTGAAGTTGATCCAATAATTGAATGCGGCTCTCTACCATATGGCTTTAATATTTTTTCTAATTCATATAAAGTGCTTCCAGTTAAGCCAACTACTTGTTTTCCTTCTTTTATTACATGAATATCCTTAATTCGCATTGTATTTATAATTAATACTTGGCGGTCATAATCATTTCCATAAGGTGTAGACCCTCCGGTTAATCCTGTATTAGCTGCTTGCATTATAATAATGATTTCTTCATCAACACAAATTTGAAGAACCTTCCAAATTTCTAGTAATGTTCCTGGCTTGACAACCGCAACGGCTTCCCCTCGACCATATCGCCACCCCTTGGTAAATGGTTGTTTCCTAAGACTGTTGATTATAATATGCCTTTTGCCAACAATATTTTTTAATTTATCAATAACTTTTTGATCAGACATATTTGTTTAAACGGTTATTAGATTAATATACTATTTTACCTTTAGAATTTTCTATAATTAACTCTTTTTTGTCAGATTTTTCAACTCTTCCAATTACTTTAGCTTCAATACTAAATTTATTAGACTCTTCTATTATTGATTTGGCATATTCTTCTTTACAATATATTTCCATTCTATGACCCATATTAAAAACCTGATACATCTCCTTAAATGAATATTTTCCCTCTGATTTGATTATTTGAAATATTTCAGGAATATTAAACATATTGTCTTTAATTATTCTTAAATTTTTAATAAAGTGCATTACTTTAGTTTGTCCGCCTCCAGTACAATGAATTATTCCACTAATATTTTCTTTATAATTTTCTACTATCTTTTTTATCAATGGTGAATAGGTTCTTGTTGGTGAAAGAAGAAGCTTTCCAATATTTTTTAAGGTATTTGCCTTATCTGTCACCATTTTAGTACCACAATAAATAATCTCGCCTGGTGATTGACTGGAATACGTTTCTGGGTATTTTGATTTATATATCTTATTTAAACAATCATGTCTAGCTGAGGTCAAACCATTACTCCCAATCCCACTATTATTTTCTTTTTCATATTTTGCTTTTCCTGAGGAACTCAAACCAACAATAATATCACCGTCTTGAGCATTAAATTCAATAATTTTTTTTCTTTTTTCTCTAGTAAAAACAGTACTATCTACAATGATTGTTTTGGCTATATCACCAACGTCGGCTGTCTCACCTCCTGAAGAATGGATATTAATACCGTTTTCTTTTAAAATATTTATTGTATCATTATTTCCTTTAATAATCTCGGATATTACCTCACCAGGAATTAGATGCTTATTCCTGCCAATTGTTGAGGACATAATAATATTATTTAAAGCTCCTACACAAGCTAGATCATCAATATTCATTATTAAAGCGTCTTGAGCAATGCCTCTCCAAACACTTATGTCCCCTGTTTCTTTCCAGTATAGATAAGCAAGTGCTGATTTAGTACCAGCTCCGTCTGAGTGCATAATGCTGCAATAATCTTTATCATTATTTAAAATATCCGGCAGTATTTTACAAAAAGCATTTGGGAAAATACCTTTATCTTCATCTTTTATTGCTTTATGAACATCTTCTTTTTGCGAGGAAACACCTCTAGCCAAATACCTATTCGACATAAAAATTTAATCTAATTATTATTAAAAAATCTATCTTCATCATCATCACCTGCATCATCGATAAACTCATAACTGGTTACTTTAAATTCAGTTCTTCTATTCTTTTGATGTTCATCTTCTGTTTTTGCATTTAGTATAAGGAGTTGAGATTCTCCATATCCTTTTGCTGCTATTCTTTCTTTATTTATTCCTTTACTAATTATGTAAGAAACAGCAGATTCAGCTCTTCTTTGAGATAACTCCTGATTATACTCAACTGTAGCTCTGTCATCTGTATGAGAGCTAAGTTCTATAGAAATTGTTGGATTATCTACCATAATTATTACAAGCTTATCAAGTTCAATTGCAGCATCATCCCTAATGTCTGCTTTGTTCAGATCATAATATATGTTATCAAGGACAATAGATTTATTTACTTCTATTTTATTGAGAACTAAGTTTTTTTCAAATTCTACATTTGTAACAAATTCTTTTAATTTACTCTTATCGAGAGATTTACCTATAGTAGAAAAGTCTCCTCGAGTACTAAAATAATTTTCTTTTTCGCCAATTAGAGTATAGTTTTCATCTGTGTATACTTTAAATTCAAACTTTCCTTCGTTATCAGTGAAAGTTTCCTCAATCACATTCTGATCTTTATCTAATAGTTTGACAACGCTATTCCCTAAAATATCTAAATCGTTTCCATTATTTTTTGGCGTAAGGGTTGTGCCTTTAAGTATATAATTTACAATTTTAAGATTTGGATCGTTATTAACGAAGGTATAGATATCATCGTCTCCACTGCCTCCATCTCTATTTGATGTAAAAAAACCTCTTGTATTATTAAATGGATTCACTCCAAAATCATCACCCCTTGAATTTAAGGGCTTACCTGGGTTAGTGATAGTTATTTCTCCACCTCTTCTTGAAGCAACAAATATATCAAGGCCTCCAAAGCCTTCATGATTATCTGATGAAAAGTAGAGTCTACCGTCTTCAGTTACAGAGGGAAACAATTCATTTCCTGGTGTATTTATTTCTGGCCCTAAGTTTTGTATATTAATCCATCTTCCTCTCCTATTGACATTTGCTTTATATATGTCTGTTCCTCCAAATCCTTTAGCCCTATTAGAAGAAAAATATAAAGTTTTTCCGTCTTTACTAAGAAATGGAGTAGAATCCCAACTTC
>CEUU01048749.1_pt1 | contig 11270 bp, 8 predicted proteins | sample 531321 | NCBI WGS metagenome assembly CEUU01 (sample SAMEA2622658, study PRJEB7988) | marine metagenome | isolation source: saline water (ENVO:00002010), including
CCACTACGTGCTGCGCTGGACGCGAGACTGGCTAGAGCGCGAAGAAAATGGCTGTCGCGTGCTCTACGGCGATACGGATTCCGTCTTTGTCGATGCGAGCCTGTCTCCAAGTGCCCATCCGGGTGAAGCCCATGCATGCGGCCAGCGCCTGTGCAATGCGGCTAACGCCGCGCTGGCCGAACACATCGATCAGCGCTACGGCGTGCAGTCGCGTTTAGAGCTAGAATTCGAAAAACACTACGAGCACTTCTTGCTCCCTCCGATGCGAGGATCGGAGCGCGGCAGGGCAAAAGGATATGCCGGGTGGCGATTGGATGGAGAAGAGGGATACTTAGAAATAATCGGCATGGAGGCGGTGCGAAGCGACTGGACGCGCTTGGCGCACGGACTGCAGAGACAGCTGCTGGGACTGCTGTTTGCCGGTGTCGATGCTCGGGAAATCGAGTCGGCCATCGGCGAGTGTGTTCGAGGAGTACGCGCCGGAGAACGTGACGAGGATTTGGTCTATCGGAAACGGCTGCGCAAGCCCGTCTCTAGCTATACGCGCACCGTGCCGCCGCACGTACGGGCGGCGAAGATGCTCAAGAATCCGCGCGGCGTTATTCAGTATATCGTAACCTGTGACGGTCCGCAGCCCGTCGGACACACGCGCGCGGAGCTAGACTACGATCACTACGTAGAGAAGCAGATTGCACCGCTCGTGCACACGGTCGCTCAGATCTTTCCCATTGACGTAGAATCCGCTCTGCGGGGAGTGGGTAACCTCTTTGCCGCGGACGCATGGGACGCTACAAAGAGGTCCTCTGTGCGCTCTACGTCCACCTAGTGACCACGTTTTATGCTGCTTTCGTCTTTTCGTCTAGTACGCTGGTGAAGAATCGCAGCCAGTTGCCGTGGAAGATCGATGCGATGTCGTTTTCGCTGTAGCCTTTATTTGCCAGCAGCCCCGAAAGCTTCTGCAGGTCGGCAATGGTGTCCAAGTCGTGCGGGGTCTGTTCCGTGCCATAGCCCCCATCTAAGTCGGAGCCGATGGCCGCGTGGCGGCAGCTGCCGGCTAGCTGACATACGTGATCTATGTGGTCGGCTACGGAGGCAAGGGACAATACCTGTGGCGAGGTCTCACCTCGTACCCAACCTGGATAGAGCATCCATGCGTCTAGCGCAGCTCCAACTATGCCATCGCGCTCGATCAGTGCGGTAATCTGCTCGTCGGTAAACTGGCGCTGATTGGGCACGAGCGTGCGGCAGTTGTTGTGGCTGGCCAGCACGGGTCCGTTAAAGTGGTCGAGCGCTTTCCAGAAGGCGCCGTCGGCCAAGTGGGTTAGGTCGAGTGCTATGCCGGCTGATTCCATCTCGCGCAGCAGGGCGGGCCCCAGATCTGTGAGCCCTCCCTTCGTGCCGGTGCCGTGGGCATACGCACTCACTCCATAGTGTGAAAGACTAATTTGGCGCAGTCCGAGTTCGTACCATTCGTGCACCTGTTCGGGCCATACGATCGGATCGGCGCCTTCCATGCTCAAAATAAATCCGAGTGGAGCGTTATCTTCCCCGCGCTGCCACGCACCGAGTAGGTCGTCTATCTGCTGCGCCTGCGTGATGATGCGCACTTTTCCTTGACTCTCCAAGACGCGATAGTAGGCCAGTTGACCCCGGGCGCGTGCGCAGGATATTTCTTGGCTGGCGGCACCGGTCGATAGGCCGGGACGCGCGGTGCGCGATATGACGGTGACGACGGACAAAAAAACCTCACCGCGTCGCATCTCTGGCAGTGAGGTCGTGCCGTTTCCGCGTCCGGGCTGAGTCATGTCCCCTTCCGCCTGGCGAATCTCTTCTACCTGTAGGTCGAGATTGCGGTCCCAGTCTACGGCATTCATAGCTAAGTCCAAGTGAGCGTCTACTAGCAGCATTGGATTCCTTCTGTTTTACGGACAGTATATGGTCTGGGGGTTTTGCCGTTTACATCGGGCACCGCCGTTAGCTTTGGGCACCGCCGACATGGATCTGTTCCAACGCTTCGTATTCATCTACAAGACGTGCATACGTGGCTACGGCAGATGGATCTGGATGGAGCGTCGAGCCGGCTACGGGTTGAGTAAAGGCTTCTACTGTGCTCTGCCAGCTGCTGCCTCGGTCGGCCTGTGCAGCGCGGAGTGCCGCGCCGAGTGCTGCTGAATTGGTTGTCTCAAACTGATGGACTGGACAGTTGTGTACGTCGGCGTATACGCGCAGGATATCCCGATTGGCTGAGGCACCACCGGTCACATACAGGGATGATATATCGATGCCCATCCAGCGAGCGTGAATCTTGGATGACAGGGCCTGAGCCTCGATGACGGCGCGGACATTGGTCTGTGCGTCGGTGCGGTCTAATCGATGGCGAACCACAGTTGGACGGGAGACTTTAGGGACGATTTCAGGGTCAAAGTAAGGCAGCATGAGTGCACCGCCGTTGCCGGGCTGTGTGGCCTGCAGTGCAGCGGTAAAACCGGCCCAGTCTAGACCGTACTCATCGCGCACCGCTTCGCGAGCCAAACTGCCGTTTAGAAAGCAAACCAGCGCCATGTAGTTGCGATCGTCGGGGAGGGCAAATACGCAGCCTTCGCCGGTCTGTGAAACGCGCGGTTCGTCCATACACGCAAAAAGCGTATCGGATGTACCCAAGCTCAGAGCGACTCGACCCGGGTCGATGAGGCCCAGACCGATGGCGCTACATGGATTGTCTCCAGAAAAGGGCAGGACAGTGCAGTCTGCCGCAAGGCCATAGCGCGCTGAGAAGTACGGGCTGACGGTGCCGACTGGAGTGCATGAAGGCACAACAGGTAGCAGCTTTTCAACCAGTGCAGGGGCCGTTGCTCTAAGCGCTTCTGCGCTCCATTGACGGCTGCGTATATCCATCAGATTGGTGCCGCTGGCATCGCCGGGGTCGACGCCTACTAGCTTGCCTGCCAGCACGCTTGCCATAAACGAAGAGACTAAGCCAATATAGTGCGTTTGCGCGTAGGCTTCGGGCTCCTCTTGGTAGAACTTGCGAATCTGCGGTCCGCTAAAGCGCTCAAATGCCGCGTTGCCCGTCAATGCTAACAGCGCTTCGCGCCCGCCTACGCTCGCTTCTACCTGAGCGCACTGTTGGCCGGTTGACGTGTCCATCCAAATGGGGGCAGTTGTCCGAGAAAAAACAGGTTCTAGCTGCTCTGCAAGATCGCGTCGAGGATTGAGTTCGGCCAGCGTGGGGCCGGCCGATGCGTGTAGGTACACTGTGCCATGCTGCTGGCCGCTACCGGCTATGGAACGAATCTGTCCGAGCTCAATGCCCTGGGCCTGCAGCGTCTTAAACAGCAAGTCGAGTGCGTCAGCCCACATTAGCGGCGCGCTGTGTACTGCTCCATCTCCCAGTTCAATAACGCCGTTTTCAACGCCATATTGTTCGGCAAAATGCGCGTCGAAATTGATTGATACTTCAGCTGATATAGCTCCGTCATCCGCATCGATAACCATCCCCGTTAGGGACTGGGTGCTAGAATCGAGACCGAGATACTTGCCCATAAAAAACCTCTACTATAATTTCTTATTTCGATGGCTGGATAACTTAATAAAAGATTGTAACGAGAGGCAAAGAATGGAATCTGCGAGTACCGTCCACAACGATCCTATTGCAACCCTGAGCGAGTACGACCCAGAAGTTGCCGCCATCGTTCGGGCTGAGAACAAACGTCAACACAGCAAGATTCGCCTTATCCCGTCTGAGAACTACGCCAGTCGCGCCGTTCTAGAGGCTACGGGTACGGTGCTGTCGAACAAGTATTCTGAAGGGTATGCCAAGGATCGCTATTACGAGGGACAGCAGCAGATTGATAAGTTGGAGATGCTCTGTGTTGATCGGGCCAAGCAGGTCTATGGGGCGGAACACGTCAACGTACAGCCCTATTCAGGATCGCCGGCTAACCAAGCCGTATACGTCGGGCTGGCCTCTCCTGGCGACGTCACTATGGGTCTATCTCTGGCGCACGGAGGACATCTGACCCACGGTGACAAGGTGAGTATCTCGGGGTTGCATTACACGCCCGTTCAATACGGTGTGCGCGAGGAAGACGGGGAGATTGATTATGCGCAGGTCGAAGCGCTTGCCAAAGAGCATAAGCCCAAACTGCTGTTCTGCGGTGCGACCGCCTACCCGCGCGTCGTCGATTTTGAGCGTTTTGCTGCGATCGGAAAATCTGTCGGCGCGATCGTCGTTGCCGATATCGCCCACATCTCAGGATTGGTGGCGGCCGGTGTCCATCCGAGCCCGGTTCCGCACGTGGACGTGACCACGACGACGACGCACAAATCGCTGCGCGGCCCTCGCGGCGGTATGATCATGTGCAAGAAAGAGTATGCCGAAGCGCTTGATAAGGCTGTTTTTCCCGGACTACAGGGCGGCCCCCACAATCATACAACGGTGGGTTTGGCCGTTGCTTTGAAAGAGGCGATGACGCCCGAGTTTAAAGCATACGCACAGAAGATTGTCGATAATTCACGTTCGCTTGCCACTGCGCTTACCGAGCGTGGATTCAAGTTGAGCTCAGGTGGGTCGGACAATCATCTCATTCTCATTGATGTTACTAGCAAAGGCCTGACGGGCCGGCAAATGGCCAAGGCGCTAGATGCGTCAGGCATCGTTTGTAACTTTAATAGAGTTCCCTTTGATCCGCGTCCGGCGATGAATCCCAGCGGCATCCGCATTGGCACGCCGGCTATTACCAGCCGCGGGTTTGGAGCCGATGAGATGGTGCAGTTGGCTGAGTGGATAGATCGCGTAGCGCAGGTGCGCGCCGATGATGCTCTAGATCTGGACGGCCGCAAGAGTGCCTACCGCGAAATCGCTAGCCAGGTGCGCGCCTTGTGCGATCGTTTTAAGGCTCCCGGATTGCTCTACGATGGGGACGGTTGCGTCGTCGGTTAGTTCACGCTCTAACCACAGAGAGATCTCATGAAGATAAAGCGCATTCACCTGCGCGTAGTGAATGTGCCCGAGCGGCAGCACGTATTGCCTTGGTGGTCTGACGGTCATTACGGCCAGCCGCTGCATCAGCGGGCAGAGCATGGCATCGCAGAGGTGGAGACTGATACGGGACTGATCGGTCTAACGCAGATAGAGCGTTTTACACCGGACGCTGTTGTTGAAGAGCAGCTCAACGAATGGCTCGGCTGCGATGTACTAGCGGTCAATCTCATGGAGCCGGTGGCGGTGATGAGCGGCTCTTTTGAAGGTGCAATACTGGATTTGCGCGCACAGGCCCTCGGCGTGCCGGTTCATCAGCTTCTGGGAGGCCGCCTGCGCGCGTGGGTTCCCGTAACGCAGTGTACGGGCTATAAATCTCCCGAGAATACAGCTAAAGATGCGGAATGGGGGTGGAAGCAGGGATTTCGCCACTATAAGATGAAGTGTATCACGGCAGCAGAGACAAGCGTTGAAGCGCGTTTACGCTACGTTGTTGATCGCGTAGAAGCCATCCATCGCGTGCTGCCCGATATGGTTGTTCGACCCGATATTCGTTGGCGCTTAGAAGACGTATGGGTAGCGCAGGAGCTAGTTCGTCGCCTACAGGGTCACGCTCTCGAATGCCTAGAGAGTCCAATTGCCAAACAGGCGGCAGCGGGGACCTTTTCCGAATGGCGGCGCCTTCGTCAGACTATCGCGCTGCCCGTGGCAGATCACGTATCGGATGCTGCGGACCTGATTAGTCGTTTTCAGGCCGAGGCGTTGGATTATGCGATTGTCGGTGCGGCCACCGCTACTGCTACGCTGGCTCAGTCTCGGTTAGCGCACAGTTTGGGTATGGGTGGCTGGTCGCAAACCGTTGCCTATGGTCCAGGAGCGGCTTTGGGTCTACACGTAGCCGCTTGTATGCCCAATCTCAGTCAGCCTTATGATATGGTGGGTCCTATGGCCTGGCAGGATGACCTGACAAATGAACCCTTTGAGTTTGCCAACGGAGCATTCGGCGTTCCGGATCGCCCCGGACTGGGTTTTACTTTAAACCGAGATGCTGTGCAGCAGTATCTCGTGCGCGAGAAAGTCTTTCAACTATGAGAAACGTATACGAAGCGCTCGGCGTGCCAACCGTCATAAATGCCGTAGGGCCATCGACGCGATTAAGCGGTGGCATTATGCGTCCCGAAGTGGCTGAGGCCATGGCTGCGGCTTCGCAGCACTGTGTCGATATCGCTCATCTACAGGCGCGCGCTAGTCAGGTGATTGCGGAATACACGGGCGCCGAGGCCGGCTATGTGACGAGCGGAGCGGCGGCGGGCTTACTCTTGGGAACGGCGGCCTGCGTCACGGGGCTGGATCCGGGTAAGATGAATCGCCTGCCCGATACTACGGGTATGAAGAACGAAGTGATTATGGCCCGCAGTCACCGCAACTTCTACGATCACGCAGTGCGTTCTGTAGGCATCAAGCTGGTAGAGGTGGGCATCGCCGATCGATTTAGCGGTGCCGGCGTGCGCGATGCCGAAGGGTGGGAAATAGGCGCCGCTGTCAACGAGCGCACGGCTGCGGTCGTATATGTCTCCTATGCGCACACCCAGCCGCCCTTAGCTGAGGTTATAGCCGCAGCACACGCACGCGGTGTGCCGGTCATCGTAGACGCGGCCGGGCAGGTGCCCCCAGTGGACAACCTAAGGCGCTTTATCGCCGAAGGGGCCGATTTGGTGGCCTTTAGCGGAGGGAAAGCGATTGGCGGCCCGCAGAGTTCGGGAATCCTGTGCGGGCGTGCCGACCTTATCACGTCGGCCGCGCTGCAGCATCTCGATCTAGACGTGATGCCCGCGCTGTGGAATCCGCCGCCCGACCTGATTGATCGGACGCAGTTGCCGGGTGCGCCGCAGCACGGGATCGGCCGACCGTGCAAAGTAGGTAAGGAAGAGATTGTCGGCTTGCTGACGGCTTTAAGGCTGTTTGTCGGGGAAGATCCCGCGGTGCGTCATCAACGTTGGTTGGATAAGATGACAGCGTTGGTGCAAGAATGCGGCACGCTTGCTCATGCGGTCGTTGAAGTCGTGGCCGATCGCAAGCGCGTCGAGGTGCCAACGGTGCGTTTAACGCTGGACGAAGAGAGCGCAGGGCTGTCCGCGCTTGAACTCGTGCGCGCACTCGAGGAAGGCATGCCTAGCATTGCGGCGAACCCGACTTACGTGCAAGAGGGCGTGGTTGTATTCGGGCCGATGTGTCTAAGATCGGGCGAAGAGTCGGCGATAGCTGCGCGTCTGCGTGCACTGCTTGGCGCATAGACAGAAGCTGTAGGTATATGGTCTACTACGCGTTGCTTAGACGAGGGTAGAGATAAACTACTCCCGCCCTTTTTCTTGGGTTTCTGATCTGCCTATGCTATCTAAGGATGCGACGCTTGCACTCCAGTAGCGCTGGTAAATCTGGCTGCCAAAATCTTTAAAATCCTCGCACAGGAAGAACATACCGCCGTTTATAAGTCGCCCGCCCGCTTGCAAGTGATTGAGTAAGGCGCGGCGTAGGCTCGTATCGCGGGGCGCTGTAGCGATGTCGATATCGTCTCTGCCAAAAATAAATCTCAGCCCTGAGCGATCTCCCGAAGGAGTGGGGTAAAGATAGAGCTCCCGCTGCCACAGCACCATATTGGAATCGTCTCTGTATATGTGAGCTAGCTGTGGGTTGAGAATCCAAGAACTGCAGGAAAAGGCCGATGGAGACTGTGTGGGGTAATGCTGTGAGAAAAAATCTAAGGCGTGTCTCATAGACTGCTGGCAACTAGCCAGGCTCATCTGTCCTCCACTGGGAATGTGCACGTCGAAAACGGGATCGCCCGGACTCAAGACGAGTTTCCATTCATTGGAGGGTAGTATGCAGGGCGCCGCAGTTGCATAGCCGCTGGGCCTAATCGCTAGGCCGCGTATGTACCCGTCTTGCTCGGAGAGCGTGGCGTGCTGTGCGCTGGAATCGCCGTCTGCGGCGACCAGCCCTTTGTCGTCGAATTTGGTGCCATCGGCCGCGAGCGCGATAACCTGACGAGTTGAGGCATGGCGGTATACGTGAACGTGCGATCCAAAGGGGCGGATCATGTATTCCAGTCGTCCGACGCGATACAAGTGGTTGAGCACGTAGTTGCGCACCCAGTAAATGCTGCCGGGGAAAACGCCGATGCGTCCCGCGTAGTGCTGATTGTAGCGCCACAGCGTTTCCGGATAGTGACGACCGCAGCTGGCGCGACTGATGTCGTCGGGAATGCCCAGTTCGGCATGGGTTGCACGTATGCGAGGGATGGCAGCTAGGGCTACCAATAGATAAAATGCGTCCGCCCGTTCTTCTAGAGATGCATTGAGAGAGGGCCACTGGCGGATCTGGTCTGCTTCGTATTGGGGATATTCGCACAGAAGGCGTTGACAGTGCCACGCTAAAGCTAAAAGCGCGGGGGACGATGCGATGCGCTCGGCGGTATCATAGAGCGCTGGCAGCACGTCGTCGGACAAGTTGGCGAGTCGAACGCAGTTGCGTATCGCATCGGGTTGTAAAAAAGACGGTCGGATGCTGGGTTTAGCAGCGGCCGACTCTTCCCAGTGCGGTGCAAATAGTTCGATGTTTTCCTCTAAGCGGAGCTTCTGTAACACCTCGTTAAGGTCCAGTGGAGTCGGGGAATGAGACATGGAGGTCTATCCTCTTCGGGCGGGAATTGGGTAAGAGAAGCGGCGATGCTCTTACGCGCACAGATTCCTACGTTTCTTGGGCACCCCAGTAGGCGGCGCCCATTAGGGCGGTCTTGTCGTTGAGCACCACGTGAACGGGAATCGATTCAAGCGCTGGTCGCATGCGTCCCTTGTGTAGGAATCCTTCCATGAAGCGGCTGTGCTGTAGGCGTGCTACAATTTTGGGTGCGATTCCTCCGCCTATATACAGACCCCCGGTCGACATGAACTTAAGGGCTAGGTTGCCGGCTTCGCAGCCGTATAAATAAATGAATAGATCTATTGCCTCTGCGGCTAACTCACACCGTTCGTCCAAGGCAGCATTGGCTATGCTGTTCGAGCGATCGCCCTCTGTCAGGGCTTCTCGCATCCAAGTGCTTTGGCGTTCGGGCTGGCGCTCACACAGAAAATCGTAGACCGATGCCAGACCTGGCCCAGATATGATGCGTTCCCAGCTGACGTGATCAAACTGTCTTTGCAAGTAGCGTACGAGATCGATTTCCAGCTCGTTGCTTGGTGAAAACGTCGAATGTCCGCCTTCTGAAGCTATAGAGACGTGGCGCTCATCGGCCCAGACCAAGCCTCCTTCACCCAATCCCGTTCCAGCTGCAATAACGGCGATATTGCCTTTGATATCGCGATGACCCACGTTGAGCGTATGCAGATCGTGTTCCCGTAGCGCGAGCGTGCCATACGAAGTGGCCTGTAAGTCGTTTAACAGATCGACCTGAGTAACGTCGAGCCGGCTTTTTATGTGCTCGGGATCAATCATCCACGGCAGATTCACAGCGCGCACGGGGAGCTGACGCACGGGGCCTGGAACGCCAATCGCGACTCGTTGGGGAGTGTGACCACTTTCCGACACAAATGCGGCCAACAGTGCGCTGATATCGGCGTAATCACGCGTGGTATAGCGTGCTTCAAACAGAGGTTCGAAGCCGCGTTCGTTCGGTTGGTATACTGCTAAGTAGGTCTTGGTTCCGCCAACGTCGCCAGCCAGTATTACAGTTCCACCCATTTTCTCCATTCCTCGTCCATGAGTTCATTGGCTTCTTTGGGACCCCAACTCCCTGCAGAATAAAAGGGCACGCGACCTGAAAAAGTTGCGTGCCATGCTTCTAATAGAGGCATGAGTAACTCCCACGATTTTTCTATCCAGCTGCTGTCGGCATAGAGTGTAGCATCTCCCTGTAGACAGTCCAGTAGGAGGGTTTCGTAAGCATCTGGCGTGCGGCCGCCAAATGCATCTGCGTAGGAGAAATCCATTTTGACGTTGCCCAAGCGCACGTCGGGTCCTGGGATTTTACCGTTGAATGAGAGCGATATGCCCTCTTCTGGCTGAATGCGGATAGTCAAAGTGCTTGGCGGCAAGTTGGCATCCTGCTGAAATATCTGGTGCGGTGGCCGGTGAAACTGCAGGGTAATTGCACTCGTGCGTTTGGGAAGGCGCTTTCCAGTGCGCACGTAAAAAGGCACGCCTTGCCAGCGCCAGTTGTCGATTGTAAAGCGCAACGCAGCAAAGGTTTCTGTACGCGAGTTTGGCGGCACGTCTTGTTCTTGCAGGTATCCGTTGAGGCGCTGGTCTGTGGCATCACCTGCGGCATACTGGGCGCGGACTGAATAGCGGTCAACCTCGCCAATGCTAAAAGGGCGAATGGACTTAAGCACTTTGAGTTTTTCTAGTCGCACGCTTTCGGCATCAAAAGACGAAGGGGGTTCCATCGCGACGACGCAAAGAATTTGCAGTAGGTGGTTTTGTATCATATCGCGGAGGGCACCCGATGTGTCGTAATATCCTGCGCGATGTTCTACGCCAACGCTTTCGGCTGCTGTAATCTGCACGTGGTCGACGTAGCGCCTGTTCCACAACGGCTCAAATATTGAGTTAGCTAAGCGGAATACCAGTAGATTTTGCACCGTTTCTTTACCAAGATAGTGGTCGATCCTGTAAATCTGGTGCTCTTCGAAAACTCGGTGCAGCGAGTTGTTGAGGTGCCGCGCTGATTCGTAGTCGCGTCCAAATGGCTTTTCGACAATGATGCGCGACCAGCCTTGGTTGTTGGCCTCTTCGCGGTTGAGGCCCGATGCGCCGAGCTGTTCGACAATGGACAGATAGACCTGCGGGGGAACGGAGCAATAAAAGCAGCGATTGCCGCGCGTGCCGCGCTCTCGGTCGAGCGTTTCCAGGCGCGCGCGCAGCGCTGTGTATGTCTGCGGATCGTCGGGTTCGCCGCGCACGTAATAGATTGCGGATAAGAATGCATCGAGCCGTTCGGCATTGAGTTCGTCTACAAACTCATCGAGTGCCTCGCGAATATGTGTGCGAAAACGCACGTCGTCCATAGGGCGTCGTGCCACCCCAACTAAGGCGAAAGATTCGGGCAACCGGCCTTGCTGTGTCAAGTGCCAGACCGCAGGTGCCAGCTTTCTGCGCGTCAAGTCACCTGATGCGCCAAAAATAACTAGTACACAGGGTTCAGGTATGCGATCTGCTATCATAAATGTGCCCGACATACGTACTACCTATTCGTTGGGATTAAAGAGTCTTTATAGTCTGTAAGGAATGCATG